>Ga0210040_10002184_pt1 | contig 27945 bp, 26 predicted proteins | sample CryGeyCG12114_NA_FD_185462 | JGI IMG/M metagenome (GOLD analysis project Ga0210040, IMG submission 185462) | Groundwater microbial communities from aquifer - Crystal Geyser CG19_WC_8/21/14_NA (SPAdes) (version 2) | ecosystem: Environmental > Aquatic > Deep subsurface > Groundwater | place: USA... | reverse complement strand
GTGGTCGGGGACGCCGAGGTAGCCCTGCGCCACGCACGGGCCGCCGACCCACAGCTCCCCCGGCTCACCGGGCGGCACGGGCGCCATCGCCTCGTCCAGCACGGCGACGGAGGTGTTCGCGTGGGGCCGGCCGATCGGCACGTCGGATCCGGTCCACCCGGTCGGCACCTCGAAGACGGTGGCCGCGACGGTGACCTCCGTGGGCCCGTAGTCGTTGAACAGCCGCACCCCGGGCAGCGCGCGCTGGGACGCCGCCACGAGCGCCGGCGGCAGCACCTCGCCGCCGAGGACGACCGCACGCACCGAGGCGAGGTCGCCCGGCGCGGCCAGGTCGAGCAGCGTCGCGTACCAGGACGGCACCGGCTCCAGGTGCGTGACCTGCTCCTGGCGCACAGCGGAGGCCGCGAGGGCGGGGTCGGCCGCGACGGCGTCCGGCACCAGCACGAGGCACCCGCCCCGGGCGAGGGTGGAGAACATCCCCCCGACCGCGCCGTCGAAGGTCAGGGAGCTGTGCAGCAGGTAGCGGCACGGCCCGTCGGTCAGGGCGGCGTAGGAGGCGACCCGGTGCACGACGTTGCCGTGGCTGACCACGACCCCCTTCGGCGTCCCGGTGCTGCCGGAGGTGAAGAGCACGTAGGCGGTGGTGGTCGCCTGCGCCGCCCCGGGCGCGACCGGCTCGTGCCCCGCCTCCCCGCCGAGCGGGGCGTCGAGGTCCAGGAGCAGGGTCGCCGGGGCCAGGGCCGTTCGCGCCCGCTCGACGGCCGGCGCCGGCCCCAGCAGCGCCGAGGCGCCGGTCGCGTCCGCGACGGTGCGCCACCTGGCGTCGGGGGCGGCCGGGTCGAGCGGGACGTAGGCGGCCCCCAGGCGCAGCAGGGCGAGCAGGGAGGGCACCAGGGCCGGCACCCGGGAGGTGACGAGGAGCACGGCGTCGCCGCACCGGACGCCGGCCGCGCGCAGCGCTGCGGCCCGCACGGCGACCTCGGCCTCGAGCTCGTGGTGCGTCCAGCGCAGGGCGGGGCCGTCCTCGCGCAGGACGACCAGCGCCTCGGCGTCCGGGTGGGCGGCGGCGCTGGCCGCGGTGAGGCCAGCGAGGTCCGCGGAGGCGGGCGCGATCACCGGGCCGCTGACCCACGCGGGGTCACCGGTGGCAGCGGAGGTCGGGGAGGTCTGCGACAGCACGCAGGGATCATCGGCTCGCGCTGCGCGGTCCGTTCGTCCGTCCGGGTGAGCGCCCCCCGGACGCGCGGCAGCGTCACCCGGTTGCCCCGCTGGGAGGGCCGCGTGATCGACAGGGCCGCCCCCGCCGCGCATCCTGGCTCCCGGCCGGCGCCGGACCGGACCCCCGCAGGAGGAGGAGCTCCCCCGTGTTCGAGACCCTCCGCCGGCTGTCCCGCCTCTTCGGGCGCCGCGACCGGGCCCGCTGGCCCCTCCTCGGGCTGCTGGTGGCCGCCACGAGCGGCGTCGAGGCGCTCGCGGCCGGCGTCGTCTTCTCCCTGGTGACCCTGCTGTCCACCGGCAGCGTCACCCTGCCCGTCCTGGGCCGGGCGAGCACCGACGGGGGTGACCTCCTGCCCGTCGCCGTGGCGGTCATCGCGATCTTCCTGCTGCGCGCCGCCCTGGTCGTCGTGCACGACTGGGTGCTCTACCGCCTCTGCTACGGCGCCGGCGCCGCCCTGGAGGAGGACCTCCTGCGCGGCTACCTCACCCTCCCCCCGCGCGAGCTCCGCCGCCGCGGGCACGCGGAGCTGGTGCGCAACGTGCACGACACGGTGATGACCGTCGTGGAGGAGTGCCTCGTCCCGCTGGTGCTGGCCGTGGGCAGCGTCCTGCGGACGATCGCCATCGTCGCGGTGATGGCCGCTGCGGCGCCGCTGCCCACCCTGCTGGCGGCGCTCGTGTTCGCCCCCCTGCTGTGGCTCATCGCCCGCGGCGTCCGCCGCCCGGTCCGCCGGCTGGGCGAGCAGGTCGAGCGGTCACTCGCCGACAGCCTCCGCTCCGCGACGGAGGTGCTCGACCTCGCCGGGGAGATCCGCGGGGCCGGGCGCTCGGCCGACTTCGGGCAGCGCTTCGGCCGGGTGCGCCGCGAGATCGCGCGGGCCGGTGGCACCGAGGAGGTCATCGCCTCCTTCCCGCGGCTGGCCGCCGAGACGGTGCTGGTCCTGTTCGTGCTCGTCTACGTCGCTCTCGCGACGACTCGCGGCGCGGGGACCGACGTGCTGCCCGCGCTGGGCCTGTTCGCCTACGCCGCCCTGCGGGTGCTGCCCTCGCTCACCGGCCTGGTGGGGCTCGCGCACTCCATCGCCCACTCGGGTCCGGCCGTGGAGGCCGTGCTGGCGGACGAGCCGCTGCTGCACGTCGCCCCGCGGGCCGGCGCCGAGCACCCCGCGCCGCGCTCGCTCACCCTGGCGGGCGTCAGCGTCCGGGTCCCGGAGACCGGCCGCCTCGTCCTCGACCGGGTCGACCTGGAGCTCCACCGCGGTGACGTGGTGGCGGTCGTCGGGCCCAACGGGGCGGGCAAGTCGACGCTGGTCGACCTGCTCGCCGGCGTCCTGCCGCCCGACGCGGGCACCGTCGCGGCGGACGGCCGTCCGCTGGCGGAGCTGGAGGACGGCTGGCCCTCCCACGTCGCCGTGGTCCCGCAGCACGTGCACCTGCTGGACGCCGACGTCGCGACCAACATCACCCTCGACCCGTCGGGGCTCTCCGCCGGCGACCCCCGCGTGGCCCGGGTGGTGCGCGAGGTCGGCCTGGAGCCGGTCGTCGAGCGGCTCGGCGGCCGGACGGTGGGAGAGGACGGACGCCTGCTCTCCGGCGGGGAGCGCCAGCGCGTGGCCGTGGCCCGGGCGCTGCACCGGGGCGCGAGCGTGCTCCTGATCGACGAGGGCACCTCGGCCATGGACGGCGCCGCGCGGGCCGCGCTCCAGGAGCTGGTGACGGCCCAGCGCGCGGACCGCATCACGGTGCTGGTCACCCACGACGCCGAGCTGGCCCGCGCCTGCACCCGCGTCGTCCGCGTGCAGGACGGCCGCCTGTGGACCGAGGACCCGGTGGCCGGCGCCGCCCGCTGAGCCCGGTCCGGGCCGGCTCAGACGTTGAAGCGGAACTCCACGACGTCGCCGTCCTGCATCACGTAGTCCTTGCCCTCGATCCGCACCCGCCCGCGCGCCTTGGCCTCGGCCATCGAGCCGGCGTCGACGAGGTGGGCGAAGGACACCACCTCGGCCTTGATGAAACCGCGCTGGAAGTCGGTGTGGATGACGCCGGCGGCCTGCGGGGCGGTCGCGCCCTGCGGGATCGTCCAGGCGCGGGCCTCCTTGGGCCCGGCGGTCAGGTAGGTCTGCAGGCCGAGGGTGGAGAAGCCGACGCGAGCGAGCTGGTCCAGGCCCGGCTCGGTCTGCCCGACGCTGGCCAGCAGCTCGGCGGCCTCGTCCTCCTCCAGCTCGACGAGGTCGGACTCGAGCTGGGCGTCGAGGAAGACGGCGTCGGCGGGGGCGACCAGGGCCTGCAGCTCGGCGCGGCGGCCGGCGTCGACCAGGCCCCCCTCGTCGACGTTGAAGACGTAGACGAACGGCTTGGTGGTCATCAGGCCGAGCTCGCGCAGCGCGGCGACGTCGATGCCGGCGGCCTTCGCGCCCGCGAACAGCGTGGTGCCGGTGTCCAGCAGCGCCTGGGCCGCGAGGGCGGCGTCCAGCACGGCCTTCTCGGTCTTCTTGGTCTTGACCTCCTTCTCCAGGCGCGGGACGGCCCGCTCCAGGGTCTGGAGGTCGGCCAGGACGAGCTCGGTGTTGATCGTCTCCAGGTCGGACGCCGGGTCGACGCGGCCCTCGACGTGCACGACGTCGGGGTCGGTGAACACGCGCACGACCTGGCAGATCGCGTCGGCCTCGCGGATGTTGGCCAGGAACTTGTTGCCCAGCCCCTCCCCCTCGCTGGCGCCGCGGACGATGCCGGCGATGTCGACGAACGACACCGTGGCGGGCACCACGCGCTCGGAGGAGTGGATGGCGGCGAGCGCCTGCAGGCGCGGGTCCGGCAGGGGCACCACGCCCACGTTGGGCTCGATCGTCGCGAACGGGTAGTTCGCGGCGAGCACCGAGTTCTTGGTCAGGGCGTTGAAGAGGGTGGACTTGCCGACGTTGGGCAGTCCGACGATGCCGATGGTGAGGGCCACGGGGCCGAGAGCCTACGGCTCAGCGCCGGTGCACGGCGACCACGTACGGCGCGCCCGGGCCCGGCGGTGGGGCGTCGGGCTCCCAGCCGGTGCGGGCGCGCACCGGCTGCAGGCCCGCGGCGCGGCACCAGCGGTCGTGGTCGGCGGGGCTGACGTGGCGGTCGCCGGCGAAGCCGGCGACGAGCAGCCCGCCCGGGCGCAGCCACCCGGCGAGGCGCGCGAGGACGGCGGCCTCGGTGCCCTCGGTGAGGTAGACGACGACGTTGCCGGCCAGCAGGACGGCGTCCAGGGGCGGGCCGACCGCCTCGGCGGGCACGTCGAGCAGGTCGCCCTGCACCCAGGTGAGGTCCGGCGCGGCGGCGCGGGCCTGGGCCAGCATCGAGGCGTCGAGGTCGACGCCGACCACGCGGTGCCCGCGGCGGGCGAGCTCGACGGCGACCCGGCCGGTGCCGCAGCCGGCGTCCAGGACGGCGCTGCCGGGCGCCAGCAGCGCGTCGACCAGGTCGGCCTCGCCGTGGACGGGCTCGCCGGAGGCGGCCAGCTCGGCGAAGCGGGCGGCGTAGGCGGGACCGCGGGTGCCGCCGGTCTCGGCGAGCCAGCGGTTGGCGGGGCGGGCAGCGGGTCCCGGCGGTTCCGACGTGCTCACCACCCCAGTCTGGGGGCCGGCGCAGCAGAACCGCCCCGGACGGTCGGGGGCCCGTGGCACCGTGCTCGCCATGGACTCCTCCTCCCTCCTCGTCGCCGTGCTGGCCGTCGTCCTGGGCCTGGTGCTGGGCCTCGCGGTCGGCGTCGTGGCCGCCCGGGGCCGCGAGGCGGCGCAGCTGGCGGGGCTGCAGGCCGAGCGCGACCTGCTGCGCCGCCGGGTCGACGACCTGGAGGAGGCCGCGGCCGACGACATGGGCCTGGCGGCCGCGCTGGCCCCGGTGGGCAGCAGCGTGGCCCGCCTGGAGCGGCAGGTGGAGACCCTCGAGCGCGAGCGCGCCGAGCAGTACGGCCGGATCGGCGCCCAGCTGATGGCGGTGCAGGCCTCCGGCGAGGCGCTGCGCGACCAGACCGCAGCGCTGGCCGGCGCGCTGCGCTCCTCCAACGTCCGGGGCACGTGGGGCGAGGTGCAGCTGAAGCGGGTGGTGGAGCACGCGGGGATGCTCGAGCGGGTCGACTTCGACGTCCAGGTCGTCGGCACCACCCGCGACGGCGCGACCGTGCGCCCGGACGCCGTCGTGCACCTGCCCGGCGGCAAGCACGTGGTCGTCGACTCCAAGGCGCCGATGGCGGCCTTCCTGGAGGCCCGGGCCGGCGGCGGCGGGGCGGCCGGGGAGCGGCGGATGGCCGCCGCGGCGGTCGAGCACGCGAAGGCGCTGCGCGGGCACGTCGACGCCCTGGCCGCCAAGCAGTACTGGACGGCGTTCGAGCCCACGCCGGAGATCGTCGTCTGCTTCGTGCCCGGGGAGGCCTTCCTGGCCGCCGCGTGCGAGGCCGACCCGGCGCTGCTGGAGCACGCGATGGCCAAGCGGGTGGTGCTGGCCACCCCGACGACGCTGCTGGCGCTGCTGCGCACCGTGGCGCTCACCTGGCAGCAGGCCGCGCTCGGCGACGGCGCCCGCGAGCTGTTCGTCCTGGGCCGCGAGCTGCACGCCCGCCTGGCCACGCTCGGGGAGCACACCGGCAAGCTCGGCCGCACCCTCGGGCGGGCGGTGGAGGACTACAACAAGGTCGTCGCCACGATGGAGCAGCGGGTGCTGGTCTCGGCGCGGCGCATGGGCCAGCTCGACCTCACCGACACCGAGGTGCCGGTGGTGGCGCCGCTGGAGCACCTGCCGCGGCCCCTCACGGCGCCGGAGCTGCTGGTGCCCGAGGCCCGCCAGGACGCCAGCGCGCTCTGACCCCGGCGAGCTCTGACCCCGGCGGTCCCCGCGCTGGCCGGCCCTCGACCTCGAGCAGCGCTGGAGGTCGAGACCTGACCGGTTCCGTCCCGGTCCGTCCCCCTGCTCAGCTGGTCGAGCAGCTGGACGCCGGGGCGCCGGCCGGGGCGAGCTTGAGGTCCTTGCGCAGCTCGCGCGGCAGGGAGAAGAGCAGGTCCTCCTGGGCGGTGCGGACCTCCTCGGGCTCGCCGTAGCCGTGCTGGGCCAGCAGCTCCAGCACCTCGCGCACGAGGATCTCCGGCACCGAGGCGCCGGAGGTGACCCCGACGACGTCGACGCCCTCGAACCACGCCGGGTCGACCTCGGCCGCGGTGTCGACGCGGTGGGAGGCGCTGGCGCCGTACTGCAGGGCCACCTCCACCAGCCGCACGGAGTTGGAGGAGTTCGCTGAGCCGACGACGATCACCAGCTGCGCCTGCTCGGCCAGCTTCTTCACCGCGACCTGGCGGTTCTGGGTGGCGTAGCAGATGTCGTCGCTGGGCGGGTCCTGCAGGGAGGGGAAGCGCTCGCGCAGGCGGCGCACGGTCTCCATGGTCTCGTCCACGCTGAGGGTGGTCTGGGAGAGCCAGACGACCTTGGCCGGGTCGCGGACCGTGACGGCGTCCACGGAGTCGGGGCCGTCGACGAGCTGCACGTGCTCGGGGGCCTCCCCCGCGGTGCCCTCGACCTCCTCGTGGCCGGCGTGGCCGATCAGCAGGATGTCGAAGTCGTCGCGGGCGAAGCGCACGGCCTCGCGGTGCACCTTGGTGACCAGCGGGCAGGTGGCGTCGATCGACTGCAGCGAGCGGGCGTCGGCGGCCTGGCGCACGGCCGGGGAGACGCCGTGGGCGGAGAAGACCACCCGGGCGCCCTCGGGCACCTGGTCGGTGTCGTCGACGAAGACGGCCCCGCGGCGGGAGAGGGTCTCCACGACGTGCTTGTTGTGGACGATCTCCTTGCGCACGTAGACCGGGGCGCCGTAGTGCTCCAGCGCCTTCTCCACGGTGACCACCGCGCGGTCGACGCCGGCGCAGTAGCCGCGGGGCGCCGCGAGCAGCACCCGGCGCCGGCCCGGCGCGGCCGGGGCGCCGCCGGAGGGGGCCGCCGCGGTGCGGGGGGCGGCGGTGGTCGGTGTGGCTGTCACCCCCCCATCGTAGGTTGTGCACGTGGCCGCTGCGGAGGAGTCCGAGGCCGGTCCCCCGACCGGCTCCCCCGCCGCGCGCGCCCTGCCGGCCACCGCCGCCCAGACCACCGCCGAGCAACCCTGGCCGGTGCGCCTGCTCACCGCCAAGATCGCCGACTACGTCGCGAAGATGCCGAGCGTCTGGGTCGAGGGCCAGGTGGTCCAGTCGGTGAACCGGCCCGGCACCACCACCTGCTACCTCACCCTGCGCGACACCGACGTCGACATGTCGCTGCCGGTCACGGCGCACGTGCGCCTGCTGCAGGCCCTGCCCGAGGGCCTGACCGACGGTGCGCGCGTCGTGGTGCGCGCCAGCCCGGAGTTCTGGACCAAGCGCGGCAGCCTCCAGCTCGCCGCCAGCGACCTGCGCCCGGTCGGCGTGGGCGAGCTGCTCGCCCGGATCGCCCACCTCAAGCGGGTGCTGGCCGCCGAGGGCCTCTTCGACGCCGGCCGCAAGAAGCCCCTGCCCTTCCTGCCGCGGGTGGTGGGCCTGGTCTGCGGGCGGGCCAGCGCCGCCGAGCGCGACGTGCTGCGCACCGCCCGCGACCGCTGGCCCGGCGTCCGCTTCGACGTGCGCCAGGTCGCCGTCCAGGGCGTGGGCGCGGTCGCCGAGGTCAGCGCCGCGGTCGCCGCGCTGGACGCCGAGCCCGAGGTCGACGTCATCGTCGTCGCCCGCGGCGGCGGCTCCCTGGAGGACCTCCTGCCCTTCAGCAACGAGACGCTGCTGCGCGCGGTCGCCGCCTGCACCACCCCGGTGGTCAGCGCGATCGGCCACGAGGTCGACGACCCCCTGCTCGACCTCGTCGCCGACGTCCGCGCCTCCACCCCCACCGACGCCGGCCGCCGGGTCGTGCCCGCCGTGGCCGAGGAGCTCGCCGGGCTCGCCACCGCCCGCACCCGGCTGGCCCGCGCGGTGACCCGCCGCCTGGACGCCGAGGCCGCCGCCCTGGCCGCGCTGCGCTCGCGCCCGGCCCTGGCCGACCCCCACCGCGTGCTGGCCGAGCACGCCCGCTCGGTCACCGACGCCCGCGACCGCGCCCGCCGGGGCCTGGACACCGCGCTGCACCGGGCGCAGGGCCAGGTCGACTCCCTGGCCGCCGCGGTGCGCACCCTGTCCCCCGCCTCCACGCTGGCCCGCGGCTACGCGGTGCTGCAGACCGACGAGGGCGCCGTGGTCCGCTCCCCCGACGACGTCGAGGCCGGCGACTGGCTGCGCGCGCGGCTGGCCACCGGGTCGCTCGTGGTCGAGGTCGTCGACGCCGAGGACGCCGAGGACCCCGCGGACCCCGACGACTCCCAGGAGGAGAGCGATGAGTGAGACCGACGTGGCCCAGCTGGGCTACGAGCAGGCCCGCGACCAGCTGGTGGAGGTCGTGCGCCGGCTGGAGGCCGGTGGCGTGCCCCTGGAGGAGTCGCTGCAGCTGTGGGAGCGCGGCGAGGCCCTCGCCGGCCGCTGCCAGCAGTGGCTGGACGGCGCTCGGGCCCGGCTCGACGCCGCCCGCCAGGCCCCTGACGGCGAGGCCCGCGAGGGCTGAGGCGCTCCCGGGGGCGAGCGGCTCAGCCGGCGAGCGCGCCCGCGAGGACCTCGAGCTCGGCCAGGTCGGCGCGGCCGCTGACGACGGTGGTCACGCCGTCCTGCTCGCGCAGCAGGCTCGTGCGGACCGGGTCGCCGTCGTCCTCCAGCACCTGCCAGGCCCGTCCGCCGACCTCGCGCTCGCCCTGCTGCTCCGCGCCCTGGCCCACGACCGCCTCGACCCAGGAGGGGGTGGCGCCCAGGGTCACGTCGACCACGGCCGAGCCCTCCGCCGGCGTCAGGTACCCCACGTGCCAGGTCGGCAGGCCCTCGGTGGTGTCCGGGGCGTAGCGGGCGTCGGTGGCCTCCCAGCCGCTCGGCAGCCGCGGCTCGGCGACCGGGAGCCCGGCGGCCGCGGCGCGCGCGGTGGCGTCGGGGACGTCGACCGGGCGCTCGATCCGGCCCTGCTCGCGGGCGGCCAGCGCACCGAGCACGAGCACGATGGCGAGCACGACCAGCACCGAGCGCACCATGTCGCCCGCGGTGCCCCCGCCGCGGCGGCGCACCGGCGCGGGCGCCGGCGCAGCGGGCCCAGCGGGCCCAGCGGGCCCAGCGGGCGGCCCGCTGGGCGGTCCGGCGGGCGCGGAGGCGGTCACGGGCCCATCCTCCCACCGCCGCTACGCTCACGGGCGACCGACCGACCGCGGTCGGCGCGAGCCCCAGGAGACCCCGATGCGCAGGATCCTCGTGGTCGGCGAGGCGCTGGTGGACGTCGTGGTGCGCCCCGGCGGCAGCACCAGCGAGCACCCCGGCGGCAGCCCCGCCAACGTCGCCCTGGGCCTGGCCCGCCTGGGCCGCCCCACCTCCCTGCTGACCTCCCTCGGCGACGACGACCGGGGCCGCGCGGTCCTGGACCACCTGGGCGCCTCCGGCGTCGAGGTGGTGGCGGGCAGCGTCCGACCCGGCCCGACGTCGGTGGCCACCGCGACGCTGGGCGAGGACGGCCAGGCGACCTACGCCTTCGACCTGCGCTGGGAGCTGGCCGACGCCGAGCTGCCGGCGGAGCCGCTCGCGGTGCACACCGGCTCGATCGGGGCGGTCCTGGCCCCCGGCGGCGCGGTGGTGGAGCAGCTCGTGCGCGCCGCCCGGTCGGCGTCCACCACCAGCTACGACCCGAACCTGCGCCCGGACCTCATGGGCAGCGCCGACGCGGTGCGCGCCCGGGTGGAGGCGCTGGTGGAGGTCAGCGACGTGGTCAAGCTCAGCGACGAGGACGCCGGGTGGCTGGTGCCGGGCGTGCCGGTGGAGGAGCTGGCCGCCACGTGGCTGCAGCGCGGCCCGGCCCTCGTCGTGGTGACGATGGGCGGCTCGGGCATGTACGCCCTGTGCCGGGCCGGCGAGGTCGCCGTCCAGGCCCCGCGGGTCGACGTGGCCGACACGGTCGGCGCGGGCGACTCGGCGATGGCGGCCCTGCTGGACGGGCTGGCCGAGCACGACCTGCTCGGCGCGGACCGCCGCGAGGCGCTCACCGCGATCAGCACCGACGTCCTGGAGCAGGTCGTGCGGCACGCCGTCAGCGCGGCCGCGATCACGGTCTCCCGCCCCGGTGCCGACCCGCCGACCCGCGCCGACCTGGCGCGCCCCGCCCGCCGCCTCTGAGCCGACCCGGGACCGCACCTCCCCGGAGGAGCGCGGTCCACGAGGCGCGCGTCGCGGCGAGCGGGGGTCGTCGGGCAGGCTGTGCCCGTGTCTCAGGTGAACCCCCCCGCTGACCGCACCCGCCCCTCGACCCCCGCCCAGGCGTGGTCCGCCCTGCGCGAGGGCAACGCCCGCTTCGCCGGCGGCGCGTCCTCCTCCGCCGACACCAGCCCCGACCGCCGCGCCGAGCTCGCCGCCGGGCAGCGGCCCTTCGCGCTGGTCTTCGGCTGCTCGGACTCGCGCGTGGCGGCCGAGCTGGTCTTCGACCAGGGCCTGGGCGACCTGTTCGTCGTCCGCACCGCGGGCCAGGTCATCGACAGCGGCGTGCTCGGCTCGGTGGAGTTCGGGATCGGCGTGCTGGGCATCCCGCTGGTCGTCGTCCTCGGGCACGAGGACTGCGGTGCGGTCGGGGCCACCGTGCAGGCGATGGACGACGGCGTCATGCCCGGCGGCTACGTCCGCGACGTCGTCGAGCGCGTCATGCCCAGCGTGCTGAGCGCGCGCAGGGCCGGGCTGACCAGCGTCGAGGGCATCCTCGGCGAGCACGTGCGGCACACCGCGCGCCTGCTGGCCGAGCGCTCGGTCGTGGTGGCCGACGCCGTCGCCAGCGGGCGCTGCGCGGTCGTGGGCGCCACCTACGGCCTCCTCGACGGCGACGTGCGGCTCGTCGACGTCGTCGGTGGGGCCGTGGGCGACCCGGCGTGAGCCGCCGCGGCGGCGGCGTCGGCAGGGAGCAGCAGGACGCCGACCTCGGCGGGTCCTGGGAGGACGCCGCCTGGGAGGAGCCGTCCTGGACCGAGCTGGGCCGCGACGACGGCGTGATGGGCGAGATCGTGCTGCGCCGGCGGCCCACGCCGCTCGGCCCGCTGGTCGACCTGGTCTGCGCGGGCGTGATGGTCATGGACGACCAGGACACCGAGAGCGAGCGCGAGCTGGCCACCGCGGCGCTGGCCGCGCTGGACGGCGACCGGCTCGACGTCGTCATCGGTGGCCTGGGCCTGGGCTTCACGCTGCTGACCGCGCTGGCCGACCCCCGCGTGGCCACCGCCACGGTGGTCGAGGTCGAGGCGGCGATCGTCGGGTGGGTGGGCGAGGGCCTGGTGCCCGCCACCACCGGCGTCCTGGACGACCCGCGCACCCGCGTGGTGGTCGGCGACGTCACGCAGGTGCTGCCGGCGCTGCCCGAGGCCGGTGCGGACGCCGTCCTGCTCGACGTCGACAACGGGCCGGGCTTCCTCGTGGCGCAGACCAACGCCGGCCTCTACGACCGGGCGTCCCTGGCCGTCGCCGGCACCCGGCTGCGGCCCGGCGGGGTGCTGGCCATCTGGTCGGCGTCGGCGGCACCGGAGCTGTCCGCGGCGATGGCGGACGCCGTCGGGCCGGTGCACGTGCACCGCTCGACGGTGCGCCGCGAGGGCCGGGACCTGGACTACTGGGTGCTGCTGGCCCGGCGGCCCGGAGCGCGCGCGACCTGACACGATGGCGCCATGGCGCAGGTCGACGACGACGGGTTCCGGATCGAGCACGACACGATGGGCGAGGTGCGGGTCCCCGCACGGGCCCTCTACCGGGCGCAGACGCAGCGCGCGGTGGAGAACTTCCCGATCAGCGGCACCCCGCTGGAGCGCAGCCACATCGAGGCCCTGGCGCGGGTGAAGAAGGCCGCGGCGCGGGCGAACGCCGAGCTCGGGGTGCTGGAGGCCGACGTGGCCGAGGCGGTGGCGGCCGCGGCCGAGGAGGTCGCCCGCGGCGACCACGACGAGCACTTCCCGGTCGACGTCTTCCAGACCGGTTCCGGCACGTCGTCCAACATGAACGCCAACGAGGTCATCGCCACGCTGGCCACCCGGGCGCTGGGCCGCGACGTGCACCCCAACGACCACGTCAACGCCTCGCAGTCCTCCAACGACGTCTTCCCGACGTCGGTGCACGTCGCGGCCGCGAGCGCCGTCGTCAAGGACCTCGTGCCCGCCCTGGAGCACCTGGCGGAGTCCCTGGAGCGCAAGGCGACCGAGTTCGCGACCGTCGTCAAGAGCGGGCGCACCCACCTCATGGACGCCACCCCGGTGACCCTGGGGCAGGAGTTCGGCGGGTACGCGGCGGCCGTGCGCTACGGCGTCGAGCGCCTGCACGCGTCGCTGCCGCGGGTCGCGGAGGTCCCCCTGGGCGGCACGGCCGTGGGGACGGGGATCAACACCCCGGCCGGCTTCCCGCAGCGCGTGATCGAGCTGCTGTCGCAGGACACCGGCCTGGCGCTGACCGAGGCGCGCGACCACTTCGAGGCGCAGTCCGCCCGCGACGGCCTGGTCGAGCTCTCGGGGATGCTGCGCACCATCGCGGTGAGCCTCACGAAGATCAACAACGACCTGCGCTGGATGGGCTCGGGCCCCAACACCGGCCTCGGCGAGCTGCGCATCCCCGACCTGCAGCCCGGATCGTCGATCATGCCGGGCAAGGTCAACCCGGTGGTCAACGAGGCGGTGCTGATGGTGGCTGCGCAGGTGGTCGGCAACGACGCGACCGTGGCCTGGGCCGGCGCGTCGGGGGCCTTCGAGCTCAACGTGCAGGTCCCGGTGATCGCCAAGAACCTGCTCGAGTCGGTGCGGCTGCTCGCCAACGGCTGCCGGGTGCTGGCCGACAAGGTCGTCGACGGCCTGGAGGCCGACGTCGAGCAGGCCCGCCACTACGCCGAGGCCTCGCCCTCGATCGTCACCCCGCTCAACCGGGTGATCGGCTACGAGGCGGCGGCGAAGGTGGCCAAGCACGCGGTGGCCAGCGGGACGACGGTGCGCGAGGCCGTGGTGGCGCTGGGCTTCGTCGAGCGCGGCGAGGTCACCGAGGAGCAGCTGGACGCCGCCCTCGACGTCCTGTCGATGACCCGCCCGCCCCAGCGCTGACCCTGCACCCCGTGATCATGGGGTCCCGCCACCTCTTCCAGGTGGCGGGATCCCATGATCACGACGAGGTGCTCAGTACCAGTCGACGCGCTGGCTGTGGCCCCACGCCGAGCACGGGGTGCCGTACACGTCGTCGATGTAGCCCAGGCCCCAGCGGATCTGGGTGATCGGGTTGCTCTCCCAGTCGGCGCCCTCGCTGGCCATCTTCTTCCCGGGCAGCGCCTGGGGGATGCCGTAGGCGCTGGAGGTGGGGTTGTCGGCGGTGTGCTTCCAGCCGCTCTCCTTGGTCCAGAGCCGGTCGAGGCAGCCGAACTGCTCCCCGCCCCAGCCGCGCTCGGCGGCCAGAGCACGACCCACCGACCTCGGGTCGGCGACCGCCGCGGCCACCACGGCGGCGCGCTCGGCGGCCAGGCGCTGCTCCTCTGCGACGCGCGCCGCCTCCTCGTCGGCCAGGCGCTGCTCCTCCGCGACCCGGGCGGCCTCCTGCGCGGCTCGGCGCCGCAGCTCCTCGGCCTCGGTGCGGGCGGCGCTGCGGGAGGCCACCTCCATCTGGCGCAGGTACTCCTCGTCGGCGAGGTCGCCGGCCGCCTGGCCCACGACGGCGTCGGTCGCCGTGACGTCGAGGGCGGCCCGCAGGGCCACCACCCCCGCGTCGGGCTCGGCGGGGCGCGGGGCGCTGCCGGCCGCGGTGCCGACCACGACGAGGACCGCGGTGCCCACCAGGAGGCTCGTGCGGGAGCGGCGCGAGGAGGTCGCGCCGCGCACGAGGCGTCGTGCGGTGGGCAGGGAGGGACGAGAGAGCAAGAGGTGCCTTCCACGCGGCGCGCCCCGACCCACGGCGCGCTCCACCACCTGGCGCGGTCCGCGGGCCGCGAGGGCCCGGGTGCGGGGGCGGGGACCGAGGGGGAAGGGCGCGCGCGAGCCGCCAGCGGCCGCGCGAGCTCCCGGTGCGCCAGGTGCTGTCGGGGCCGGACCCTGTCATCCGAACGGCCACCGTGTCCAGTTCGTCCCTCAGGGTGTAAGGCTGCTCACGGCACGTGAGCGGCTTGCCCCTACCCCTCGAGGCCCTCCAGCAGCTCGGTCACGAGCGCCGCCACCGGGGACCGCTCGGAGCGGGTGAGGGTGACGTGGGCGAACAGCGGGTGCCCCTTGAGGGCCTCGATCACGGCGGCCACGCCGTCGTGGCGCCCGACCCGCAGGTTGTCGCGCTGGGCCACGTCGTGGGTGAGCACGACCCGGGAGTTCTGCCCGATCCTGCTCAGCACCGTCAGCAGCACGTTGCGCTCCAGCGACTGCGCCTCGTCGACGATGACGAAGGAGTCGTGCAGGCTGCGGCCGCGGATGTGGGTCAGCGGCAGCACCTCCAGGAGCCCGCGGTGCAGCACCTCCTCCACCACGGCGGGGCTGACGATCGCCCCCAGGGTGTCGAAGACGGCCTGCGCCCAGGGGCCCATCTTGTCGGCCTCGCTGCCGGGCAGGTACCCCAGCTCCTGGCCGCCGACGGCGTACAGCGGCCGGAAGACCACCACCTTGCGGTGCTGGCGGCGCTCCATGACCGCCTCCAGCCCGGCGCACAGGGCCAGGGCCGACTTGCCGGTGCCGGCGCGCCCGCCCAGGGAGACGATGCCGACGGCGGGGTCGAGCAGGAGGTCCAGGGCGACGCGCTGCTCGGCGCTGCGCCCGTGGACGCCGAACGCCTCGCGGTCGCCGCGCACGAGGCGCACCTGCTTGTCGGCGCCCACCCGGGCCAGCGCCGAGCCGCGCGGGGACAGCAGCACCAGGCCGGTGTGGCAGGGCAGGTCGCGCGCCTGCTCCAGGTCGGCCTGCTCCTCGGTGTACAGGTCGGCCATCGCCTCGGCGCTGAGGTCGAGCTCGACGATCCCGGTCCAGCCGGTGTCCACGCTGCCGGAGACCTCGTACTCCTCCGCCGCCAGCCCGACCGCCGAGGCCTTGACGCGCATCGGCAGGTCCTTGGAGACGACGGTGACCCGGCGGCCCTCGGCGGCGAGGTTCTTGGCGACGGCGAGGATGCGGCTGTCGGCGTCGCCGAGCCGGAAGCCGTCGGGCAGCGCCGAGGGGTCGGTGTGGTTCAGCTCGACCCGCAGGGTGCCGCCGTCCTCCCCGACCGGCAGCGGGGCGTCCAGGCGCCCGTGGCGGACGCGCAGGTCGTCCAGCAGCCGCAGCGCCTGGCGGGCGAAGTACCCCAGCTCGGCGTGGTGGCGCTTGCCCTCCAGCTCGGTGACCACGACCACCGGCAGCACGACCTCGTGCTCGGCGAAGCGCAGCACCGCGCGCGGGTCGGACAGGAGCACCGAGGTGTCCAGGACGAAGGTGCGGACGGTGGTGGCGCTGTCGTCGCTCACGCGAGCGACGCTAGCCCCGCGCCCCCCGATCGCGGAGGACATCCGGCCGAACTCCTCCGGACGGGCGCTCAGCCCCCGAAGCGGCGCTGTCGCTGCGCGTAGTCGCGCAGGGCGCGCAGGAAGTCGACCTGGCGGAAGTCGGGCCAGAACGCCTCGCAGAAGTAGAACTCGCTGTGCACGCTCTGCCACATGAGGAAGCCCGACAGCCGCTGCTCCCCCGAGGTGCGGATCACCAGGTCGGGGTCGGGCTGGCCGGCGGTGTAGAGGTGGTCGGCGATGTGCTCGACGTCGAGGACCTCGGCCAGCTCCTCGATCGTGGTGCCCCGGGCGGCGTGCTCCAGCAGGAGCGAGCGGACGGCGTCCGCGATCTCCCGCCGCCCGCCGTAGCCGACCGCGACGTTCACGTGCAGCCCCGCGACGCCCTCGGTGGAGGCCGCGGCGGCCACCAGCCGGTCGCGGGTGTCCTCGGGCAGGAGGTCCAGGGCGCCGACCAGGTGCACCCGCCAGCGCCGGGGGGCCGCCAGGCGCTGGACGGTGTCCTCGATGATGGCGATCAGCGGCCGCAGCTCGGCCTCGGGGCGGTTGAGGTTGTCCGTGGACAGCATCCACAGGGTGACCAGCTCGACGCCGGCCTCCTCGCACCACTCCAGCAGCTCGAGCACCTTGTCGGCGCCGGCCCGGTGGCCGTGGCTGCTGTCCGCGCCGGACGCCTTCGCCCAGCGCCGGTTGCCGTCGAGGATCACCCCCACGTGGCGGGGTGCGCGAGCGCCCACCAGCCACGACGCCAGCCGGCGGCCGTAGAGGCGGTACAGGAGCGACCGGAGCCGGTGGCGCACCTGCTCACGGTACTCGGCCGCCGACGCGCTCCTGAGCCGGACCGGCCGCGCGCGTCGCCGCTATCGTCGCCCGTGTGAGCTCCGCACGGACCGCTCCCGACCCGAGCGAGGCGATGAAGCCGGCGCTGCGCGGCTGGGTCCACGCCGGCGCCTTCCCGCTGTCGGTCGTGGCCGGCCTGGTGCTGGTGGCGCTGTCCCCGCCGGGGGCGCCCCGGGTGGCGACGGTCGTGTTCGCGGCCACCGCCGCACTGATGTTCGGGACCAGCGCGCTGTACCACCGCGGCACCTGGTCGGCGCGGGCCGAGCTGCTGCTCAAGCGGCTCGACCACTCGAACATCTTCCTGGTCATCGCCGGCACCTACACGCCGTTCGCCGTGCTCCTGCTGCCGCCGGGGCGCGCCCGCACCCTGCTGGTGGTGGTCTGGGCCGGCGCCCTGGCCGGGGTGGCCTTCCGGGTGCTGTGGACCGGGGCTCCGCGCTGGCTGTACGTGCCGGTCTACCTGGCCATGGGCTGGATCGCGGTCGCCTACCTGCCGGCGTTCTGGCGCAGCGGCGGGCCGGCCGTGGCGCTGCTGGTCATCGCCGGCGGCCTGCTCTACAGCGCCGGGGCCCTGGTCTACGGGTTCAGGCGCCCGGACCCCAGCCCGCGCTGGTTCGGCTTCCACGAGGTGTTCCACGTGCTGACCGTGGTCGCCTTCGTCGCTCACTGCACCGGGGTGTCGCTGGCCTCGCTGTCCGCCGGGACGACCTGAGCCGTTCCCAGGGCCGCCGCCAGGTCAGCGGGCGCCACGACCGGCAGCTCGCAGACGAAGCCCCGGCACACGTAGGCGGCCGCGCGCCCGCCGACCAGCCCCCGGTCGGCCAGCAGCGGGACGCCGCCCCCGGGCCCCGTGGCCGCGCCCGGCTCGCCGAGGGCCACCACCAGGCCCGGTGAGGTGCCGGCCAGCGCGGTCAGGTGCAGGGCCCGCGCCGCGGGGTCGTCGGCCCGGCCGACGACCGCGACCTCCACCGGCCCGGCCGCCGCCGCCTGGGCGACCGCCAGGCCCCAGCCGGCGAAGCGCGGAGCCGCGGCGGCCAGGGTCCCGGTGGCGGCCAGCGCGGCCTCGGCCGCGACCCGGTGGCGGGTCGAGCCGGTCAGCGCGGCCCACGACAGCAGCGCGCCGGCCGCGGCGGAGGCGCCCGAGGGTGTGGCGCCGTCGGTGGGGTCGGCCGGGCGGCCCAGCACGGCCAGGCGGGCGTCGACGGCGTCGGAGGCCGTGTCGTGCAGGCCGACCCCACCGGGCTCCCCGCTGCCGCCGTCGCCGCCCTCGGCCGCGAAGCGGGTGAGCACGTCCTGGAGCACCTGCCCCGCGGCCTCGGCCCAGCGCGGCTCGCCGGTCACGCCGTGCAGGGCCAGCAGCCCCTCGGCCACGTCGCCGTGGTCCTCCAGGGTGCCGGCCGGCGTCCCGGCCGCGCCGTCGCGGGAGACCCGCAGCAGGTGTCCGTCGGCGTCGCGGTGCACGTCGAGCAGCAGCGCGGCGCAGCGGCGGGCCGCCCGCACGAGGTCCGGGCGCTCGCACAGCGCGCCCACCTCGGCCAGCGCCGCCACGGCCAGCCCGTTCCAGGCGGCCACCACCTTGTCGTCGCGGCCGGGCTGCGGACGCCGGGCGCGCGCGGCCCGCAGGCGCTCGCGCGCGGCCGCCCAGCGCACGGCGCTCGCCGGCTCCGCCCACGGGTCGTCCAGCAGCTGCAGCGTGGAGGTGCCGTGCTCGAAGGTGCCCGCCTCTGCCACCCCGAGCACCCGGGCGGCCCAGGTGCCCTCGTCCTCCCCCAGCACCTCGCGCAGCTGGTCCGGGGTCCAGACGTACGTGGCGCCCTCGACGCCGTGCAGACCGCCGCGTCCGTCGGGGACCGGCGTGTCGGCGTCCAGGCTGGAGGCGAGCCCGCCCTCGGGCGTGCCCAGGGCCTCGAGCATCCAGTCGCAGGTCTCCTCCGCGACCCGCCGGCCGGTGGGCTCCCCGGTCAGCCGCCACCAGTGCAGGTACACCCGGGCCAGCAGGGCGTTGTCGTAGAGCATCTTCTCGAAGTGCGGCACGACCCAGCCGGCGTCGACGGCGTAGCGCGCGAACCCGCCGCCGACCTGGTCGTACATCCCCGAGCGCGCCATCGCCCCCAGCGTCCGGCCGGCGAGGTCGCGGGCCAGGGCCGCCGTGGGTGCGTCCGTCGCGGCGTGGCGCAGCAGGAACTCGCAGACCATGGACGGCGGGAACTTCGGCGCGCCCCCGAAGCCGCCGGACGCGGCGTCCTCCTCCTGCGCGAGGCGGCGCACGGCATCGGCCAGCTCGTCCGGGCCGGCCACGGCCCCGCGCGGGAGGGCCCCCGAGCGCTCGGCCAGCGCTGCGGCGATCCGGTGGCCGGCGTCCTCGACGTCGCCGCGCCGCTGCGTCCAGGCCTGGCTCACCGCGGCCAGCACCTGGCGGAAGGAGGCCATCCCGCGCACCGGGACGGGCGGGTAGTAGGTGCCGGCGTGGAAGGGGCGGCCGTCGGGGGCCAGGAAGACCGTCATCGGCCACCCGCCCTGGCCGGTCAGCGCCGTGACGGCGGCCATGTAGGCGGCGTCGACGTCCGGGCGCTCCTCGCGGTCGACCTTGACGCTGACGAAGCCGGCGTTGACCACGGCCGCGGTCTCGGCGTCCTCGAAGGACTCGTGGGCCATCACGTGGCACCAGTGGCAGGCCGCGTAGCCCACCGACAGCAGCACCGGGACGTCGCGGCGGCGGGCCTCGGCGAAGGCCTCCTCGCCCCACTCCTGCCAGTCGACCGGGTTGTCGGCGTGCTGCAGCAGGTACGGGCTGGTCGCTGCGGCGAGGCGGTTGGCCATCCACCGACCCTTCCACGCACCCGGCGCGCGGGCACCCCCGGACAGCGCTGAGGGGGAGGATCCGCAGATCCTCCCCCTCAGGTGGTGCTCAGCCGCAGGACCTGATCACCAGGCCGGGCCGGATGAGGTCCGGGTCGGCGCCGACGGCCGCCGCGTTCTCCGCGTAGACCGACCGCGTGCGCTCCGCGACCTCGGCGACCGTGGCCGTGGGCCCCAGCTGCTCGGCGGCGATCCCCCAGAGGCTGTCCCCCTCGGCCACCGTGCGCTCGCACGAGGCGGGCGCCGGGGCCGCGGCCGACCCGGTGCCGGGCGGCCCCAGGCCCTCCGGCGCCTGCTCCGCGGGAGCGGGGTCGGCCTGCTCTGGCGCCTGCCCCGGCGGCCCGGTGGCCGGCGGTCCCGTGGGCGGCGGCCCGGTGGCGCCCGGGCTGGCCGGGTCGGCGGTCGGGGCGGTGGTGGCAGCCGAGGCGGCCGGAGGTGGCGCCGGGGCGGCGTCCTCGCCGGTGGCGCTCGGCGAGGCCGGTGGCGTCGTCGCGGTGCTCGAGGTGCTCGCGGCGGGCGTGGGCGCTGCGGCGGCCACCGGCGTCGGGTCAGCGGCCGGGCTGGCGAGCACGAGGACGGCCAGGACGGGCGCTGCGCTGACCACGGCCACGCCCAGCGCGGTCCGCAGCAGCCCGGGAGCGGCGGCCGCGGCGCCCGCGGGCGCGGGGCGGACCTCCGTCTGCGGCGCGCCGCCGGCGGGCAGGCGCACCACGACCTCGCGGCGCGCCGGGGGCGCCAGGGCGGCGCGGCCGGCCAGCAGCGTGGCGGTGAGCAGGCCGGCCGCGGCGAGCAGGGCGGTCAGGCGCAGCGCCCACAGCCAGCCGCCGGCCAGGTCGTCGGTGCGCCACAGCACGAGGGCCAGGACGCCGAGCAGGGCTGCGGCCGAACCGCCGGCGATCCGCCACGCGCGAGCGTCCACGCCCCTCCTCACCCCCAGCTGCCGTCGCGCCGACCGGCGCAGCGACGCACCGCCTGCGTCGACGGCGTCACTCTAGGTGGCGCTCGCCCGCTCTGTCCGGTTGATCCGCATGTTCGCCGGTCGGGCCCGGCCGATCGGCCGACGGGGCCTGCGGCGCGCCGGCGCGGGGAGCGGCGTCCGCCTGCGCCTGCACCTCCACCTCGGCGCGGTGGCGCAGCCGCCGCAGCCGCCGGACCATCGAGAGGATCAGCAGCACGACGACGGCGACGACGGCGCCGGTGGCCAGGAAGCCCTCGACGCCGGGGCTGACGTCCTCGGGGTCGAGGCCGCGCGGTGCGTCCGGCGAGGGCGCCAGCAGCGGCAGCAGGGCCAGCAGGTCAGGCACGGGACCCCTCGGCCGGCACCTGCTCGGCGAGGTGCTCTCGCACGCCGGCGAACAGGTCGTCCTCGGGGACGGTGGAGGGCACCAGCGAGCGGGCCAGCTCGAAGTCCTCGGTCGGCCACAGGCCGGCCTCGACGTCGCGGCCCACGGCGAACCAGAAGCCGTCCGGGTCGATCTGGGTCGCGTGGGCCAGCAGCGCCCGGTCGCGCGCCTCGAAGAACTCCGCGGAGGCGACCCGCGTGGTGATCGTGCGTTCGGGCCGGTCCTGCCAGCGCTCCATCCACTCCGCGTAGGGCGACTCCCCCGTCGTGGCGAGGAAGTGCTCGTGGAAGGCCAGGATCCGCGCCCGCGACATGCCGTTGTAGTAGAGCTTCAGCGGCTGCCACGGCTCCGGGGCGACGCCGTCGACGGCGCCCGCACCCGGGAAGCGCTCGGGGTCGCCGGCGGCCTCGAACGCCGCCACGGCCACCCGGTGGCACATGATGTGGTCGGGGTGGGGGTAGCCGCCGTTCTCGTCGTACGTCGTCATCACGTGCGGGCGGAACCGGCGCACCAGGGCGACGAGCGCCTCGGTCGGCACCTCCAGCGGCTCCAGGGCGAAGCAGCCCTCCGGCAGGGGCGGCAGCGGGTCGCCCTCGGGCAGGCCCGAGTCGACGAAGCCCAGCCACTCGTGCTGGACGCCGAGCGCGGCCGCCGCGGCGGCCATCTCGTCGCGCCGGACCTGCGCCATGTCGCGCAGGACCGCGGAGTCCTGCTGCAGCTTGGGGTTCAGGACGTCGCCGCGCTCGCCGCCGGTGCAGCTGACGACGAGGACCTCGACGCCCTGGGCCGCGTACATGGCCGTCGTGGCGGCGCCCTTGCTCGACTCGTCGTCGGGGTGGGCGTGCACGGCCATCAGGCGCAGCCGCTCGCTCGTGCTCACGACAGGGACCTCCAGCTGGGGGGACGCGCTCAGGTCCGCGCCCCCGCGGACGTCGGTCCCCAGGGCGCGGAGGACAATCATCGCGCACCCCGTCCCCCGGCTCGCACGCACTCGCAGGAGGCACCTCGTGAGCACCGCGCCCGCCCTGCCGCCGGGCCGGTACGGCGCGCCCGCGGCCCCGTGGCGCCGCCGGGCGCTGCTGGTGGTGGGGCTGGTCGCCGCCGCCGTGGCGCTGGCGTGGCTGGTGTGGGCCTCCCTGGCCGCCGCGAGCCGGGCCACCGCCGACACCCAGGGCTACGAGGTCGTCGACGACGCCACCGTGCTGGTCACCTTCAGCGTCGTCAAGGGCGCCGACGACCGGGTCGCGTGCACGGTGGAGGCGCTCAGCGCGGGCTCGGCGCAGGTGGGGCTCGCCGTGGTGGACGTGGGCCCGGAGGACGGCGCGACGAGCGTGCACACGGTCACGCTGCGCACCCAGGAGCGCGCCGTCACCGGCCGCGTGCGGGAGTGCACCGACGCCTGAGGCGTTCTCCAGGGGCCGTGCCGCGCCCGTGCGCTGCTAGCCTCGCCCCTTCCCCAGCAACGCCCGGGAACGCTCCGGGGCACCTGCTGTCCGCGTCGAACCGAGGAGGAACCGATGGCCGAGACGACGCCCGCCGTCACCTGGCTGACGCAGGAGGCCCACGACCGCCTGCAGGCCGAGCTGGCGCACCTGTCCGGCCCGGGCCGGACCGAGATCACCCAGCGCATCGACGCCGCCCGCCAGGAGGGCGACCTCAAGGAGAACGGCGGCTACCACGCGGCCAAGGACGAGCAGGGCAAGCAGGAGGCCCGCATCCGCCAGCTGGAGCAGCTGCTGCGCGACGCCCAGGTCGGCCAGGCCCCCACCACCCGCGGCGTCGTCGCTCCCGGCACCGTCGTCACCGCCACCGTCGGCGGCACCGAGATGACGTTCCTGCTCGGCAGCCGCGAGGTCGGCGAGGGCACCGGCTACGACGTCTACAGCGAGCGCTCCCCGCTGGGGGCCGCGATCGTCGGCAAGCGCGCCGGCGACTCCGCCACCTACACCGCGCCCAGCGGCCGCGAGATCGCCGTGACCGTGGTCTCGGCGGAGCCCTTCACCGGCTGAGCGACCTCAGCGGCTGGTCGCCCGGCGGTACTGCCGGGTGGCCAGCGGCAGGAACACCGCCACGAGCAGCACGGACCACAGCAGCGTGTAGAGCACCGGGTGCTGCATCGGCCAGGCGTCGGCCAGCAGCGCGTCGGCCTCCGGCGTGGTGTTGCCGAACAGCTCGCGGGCGGCCTGCGTCACCGAGGACACCGGGTTCCAGTCGGCGATCACCTTCAGCACCGCCGGGAAGCCGTTGGTGGGCACGAAGGTGTTGGCGATGAACGTGATCGGGAAGACCACGATGAACACCGCCTGGTTGAACGTCTCGGGGCTGCGCACGAGCAGGCCCACCAGCGCCATCACCCACGACAGGGCGTAGGCGAAGGCCAAGAGGACCGCGAAGCCCGCCGCGGCCTGCAGGACGCCGTCGCGGATGCGCCAGCCGACCGCCAGCCCGGTGAGCGACATGACGACGATCACCAGCACGTTGCCCAGCAGGTCGGACGTCGTGCGCCCGACCAGCACCGCGGACGGCGAGATGGGCAGCGACCGGAACCGGTCGATGATGCCCTTCTGCATGTCGTCGGCGAGGCCGCTGCCGGTGACCGTGGCGCCGAAGATGACCGTCTGGGCGAAGATCCCGGGGACGAGGAACTCCCGGTAGGACACCCCCGGCGGGGCGGCGATGGCGCTGCCGAAGACGTAGGCGAACAGGACGATGAACATGATCGGCGACAGCGTCGAGCCGATCAGGAGGTCCGGCACCCGCCGCACCTTGATCAGGTTGCGCTGGGCGATCACGGCCCCGTCGCTCAGGGCCGACGTCAGGGCGCTCATGCGCGGACCTCCGCTCGTGCCGCGGGACCGGAGCCGCCCGCGTCGTCGTCCTCGGTGGTGCGACCGGTCAGGGCCAGGAACACGTCGTCCATCGTCGGGCGGCGCAGCCCGGCGTCGCGCAGGCCGACGCCCGCGGCGTCCAGGCGGCGCAGGGCCTCCACCAGCACCGGCGCGCCTCCGGTGACGGGCGCGGTGAGCCGGCGCGCGTGGGCGTCGACGCCCACCTCCCCCACCGACAGCGCCGCGAGCACCGACCGGGCCGCCGCGACCCCGGCGTCGTCGGTGACGACCACCTCCACGCGCTCGCCCCCGACCTGGCTCTTGAGCGCGTCGGCCGTGCCGTGGGCGATGAGGCGGCCGTGGTCGATCACGACGATGTCGTCGGCGAGGAGGTCGGCCTCCTCCAGGTACTGGGTGGTCAGCACGACCGTCGTGCCGCCGGCGACCATGCCCTGCAGCAGCTCCCACATGTCCGCGCGGCTGCGGGGGTCCAGGCCCGTGGTGGGCTCGTCGAGGAACAGGACCGGCGGGGAGGCCACCAGCGCCCCCGCGAGGTCGAGGCGGCGGCGCATGCCCCCGGAGTACCCCTTGACGGTGCGGTCGGCGGCCTCCTCCAGGTCGAAGACGCCCAGCAGCTCGCGGGCCCTCTCGGCGGCGCGCCGGCGGCCCAGGTGGTACAGCTGCCCGACCATGCGCAGGTTCTCGAAGCCGGTCAGGTGGTCGTCGACCGCCGCGTACTGCCCCGAGACGCCGATCCGGCGGCGCACCTCGTGGGGGTCCCTCCGCACGTCGACCCCGGCCACCTGCGCCTCGCCCTCGTCGGGCTCGAGCAGGGTGGTCAGGATCCGCACCGTCGTCGTCTTGCCGGCGCCGTTGGGCCCGAGCAGGCCCAGGACGGTGCCCTCGGGCACGTCGAGGTCGACGCCGTCCAGCGCCGTCGTCGTGCCGTACCGCTTGACCAGGCCCCGGGCCCGCACCGCGTCCGCCATGATCAGGACGCTAGCGGCGACCACCGACAGCCGTCCACGGACTTCGCCGCAGCGGCGCCCTCAGCCGCGCGGCGCCGCCTGGCCGCTCTGCTCGTCGTCCACCGGGTCGGGCATGAGCGGGGCCTCCGCGGCGCCCTCGGGCAGCTCCTGCGCGTCGCCGGTGTCGCCGCGCACGAGGTGGGTGATGACGGTGTTCGCCACGGCGATGAAGGGCACCGCGAACAGGGCGCCGGGGATGCCGGCGAGGGTGATGCCCGCGGCGATGGCGATGATCACCGCGACCGGGTGCACGTCGACCGCGCGCCCGAGGAGGAACGGCTGGAGCACGTGGCTCTCGATGAGCTGCACGAGCAGGACCACGCCGAGCATCCACAGCGCGGCGACCGGCCCGATGGCCACGAGGCCGACCAGGACCGCCACGACGCCGCTGAGCGTGGCGCCGACGATCGGCACGAACGCGCCCAGGAAGACCAGCACGGCCAGGGGCACGGCCAGGGGGATGCCGATGATCGCGGCGCCGATCCCGATGCCCAGGGCGTCGACGACCGCGACGATCACGGTGGCGCGCACGTAGGCGACCAGGGTCACCCAGCCGCGGCGCACCGCGCCCTCCACGGGCGCCTCGGCCGAGCGGGGCAGCAGCCCGATGACCCACTCGAAGATCCGGCGACCGTCGTAGAGCATGAAGATGGTCAGGAAGAAGGCCAGGAACCCGGTGGTGAACAGCCCCGCGGCGGTGCTGGTGACGGTCACCGCGCCGGTGACGAGCTGGCCGCTGTTGGCCGAGACGGTGTCGCGGGCGCGGTCGAGGTAGCCGTCGAGCTGGGCGTTGGAGACGTTGAGCGGGCCGTCGCGCAGCCAGTCCTGCATCTGCGCCAGGCCGGCCACGGCCTGGTTCGACAGGTCGGAGAAGCCCGTGGCGATCTGCGTGGCCACCAGGGTGAGCAGGCCGATGATCACCAGGATCGTCGCCAGGAGCACCGCGAGGACGGCCACCACCCGCGGCAGGCCGCGCCGGTCCAGGAGGTTGACGACCGGCGAGAGCAGCGCCGACAGCAGCACGGCCAGCAGCAGCGGCACCAGCAGCTCGTGGAAGTAGCCGAGCACGTAGCCGACCAGGGCCAGGGCCCCGGCGACGACGAGGAGCCGCCACGACCACGCGCCGGCCACCCGCACCGCGAAGGGCAGCTGCACGTCGGTGACCTCGCGGCGCTGCGCCGGCGGGCCCGTCCGGGCGGGAGCGCGACGGACGGCGGTGCCGGCCAGCTCGCGGGCGCGGGCGTCGGCCACCGCCTGGGCGCGGGCCTGGGCCAGCGCCCTCACCCGGTCGCGGAAGGCCTGCTGGGACTCGGCCCGGGGATCACTCGACGTCGACACCGGGTCAGTGTGGTGCGCAGGTCACCCGAGCGCGCGCTCGAGGTCTCCCAGGAGGTCCTCGACGTCCTCGATGCCGACGGACAGCCGCACGAGGTCGTCGGGCACCTCGAGCACCGAGCCGGCCGTGGAGGCGTGGGTCATCCGGCCCGGGTGCTCCACGAGGGACTCCACGCCGCCGAGGGACTCCCCGAGGGTGAAGACCTCGGTGCGGGCGCACACCTCCAGGGCGGTCTCGGCCGAGCCGGTGCGGAAGGCCACCATGCCGCCGCCGCGGCGCATCTGCTGCATCGCGACGTCGTGGCCGGGGTGGTCGGGCAGCCCCGGGTAGAGGACCGCGGTCACCTTCGGGTGCTCCAGCAGCCAGGCCGCGACCGCCTCGGCGTTGTCGCAGTGGCGCTCCATCCGCACCGCGAGGGTCTTGAGCCCGCGCAGCACCAGCCAGGCGTCGAACGGGCCGGCGATGGCGCCCATGGCGTTGTGGTGGAACGCGATCGCCTCGGCCAGGCCGTCGTCCTGCCCGACGACCAGCGCCCCGCCGACGACGTCGGAGTGGCCGCCGGCGTACTTGGTGGTCGAGTGGACGACGACGTCGGCGCCGAGGGTGAGCGGGTTCTGCAGGTAGGGGGTGGCGAAGGTGTTGTCGACGGCCAGGCGCGCCCCGGCGGCGTGAGCGATCTCCGCGGTGCCGGCGATGTCGGAGATGGTCAGCAGCGGGTTGGTCGGGGTCTCGGCCCAGATGAGCTTGGTGCGCCCGGGCTGCACGGCCGCGCGGACGGCGTCCAGGTCGCCCAGGTCGGCCGGGGTGTGGTCGACGCCCCAGCGGGTGAGCACCTTGGAGAACAGCCGGTAGGTGCCGCCGTAGGCGTCGTCCGGGATGACGACGTGGTCGCCCGGGTCGAGCACCGAGCGCAGGAGGGTGTCCTCGGCGGCCAGGCCGGAGGCGAAGGCGTAGGCGCTGGCGCCCTGCTCGATCGCCGCCAGGCACTCCTGCAGCGCGTCGCGGGTGGGGTTGCCCGAGCGGGAGTACTCGTAGCCGCTGCGCAGCCCGCCGACGCCGTCCTGCTTGTACGTGGAGGCGACGTGGATGGCCGGGACGACCTCACCGGTGCGGGGGTCCGGCTCGGAGCCGGCGTGGATGGCGCGCGTGGAGAACCCGGCGCCGGCCCACTTCGCGGGGGCCGAGCCCCCGGACTCCTCCACCGAGCCGCTGAGCGGGACCTGGCCGGGCGTGCTGGGCTGCTCGATCACCCGTCGAGCGTACGACGCCCGCGCGGGCCCGCCCGGTCGGGTGCTCGGGCCGGGATGCCCTGGGCGCCGTCCGGCGTTGCACCCTGCAGACGACCTCAGGAGGTCCCGATGTCCCTGTTCACCCGCTCCCCCAAGACGACGATGGTCTCCCGCGAGGACGCGCTGCCCGGCCGCGCGGCGCGTCCCTTCTCCGTGCCCGCGCGCCACGCGGTGCTCGACACGCCGCTGGAGGGCCCGTGGCCCGAGGGCACGCAGGTGCTCTACGTGGCGATGGGCTGCTTCTGGGGCGCCGAGCGCACGTTCTGGCGCCAGCCGGGCGTCGTGACCACCGCCGCCGGCTACATGGGCGGCTACACCCCGCACCCGACCTACGAGGACACCCTCACCAACCGCACCGGCCACACCGAGACGGTGCTGGTGGCCTACGACCCGGCCGTGACGTCGGCGGAGCAGCTGGTGCGGGTCTTCTGGGAGTCCCACGACCCCTCGCAGGTGATGCGGCAGGGCAACGATGTCGGCACCAGCTACCGCTCGGCGGTCTACTGGACGACCGAGGGCCAGCGCCAGGCCGTGGACGCCACCCTCGACGCCTTCGCCCCGCGCCTGCGCGAGGCCGGGTACGGCGAGGTCGCCACCGAGCTGCGCCCGGCCAGCGACGCCGGCCCGTTCTACTACGCCGAGGACTACCACCAGCAGTAC
>Ga0210040_10002183_pt1 | contig 27946 bp, 27 predicted proteins | sample CryGeyCG12114_NA_FD_185462 | JGI IMG/M metagenome (GOLD analysis project Ga0210040, IMG submission 185462) | Groundwater microbial communities from aquifer - Crystal Geyser CG19_WC_8/21/14_NA (SPAdes) (version 2) | ecosystem: Environmental > Aquatic > Deep subsurface > Groundwater | place: USA... | reverse complement strand
CGCCCTGCCCGGCGGCTCGGCCGCGCACCTGCCCGCGGTGCTGGGAGCGCTGCACGCGACGTCCGCAGCGACCGCGGCCGAGCTGGGCGGCGCGCGCACCGACGACCAGCGCACCGACGACCAGCGCTCCGACGACGAGCGGCTGGCGCTGGTGGCGGAGGCCGACGCCGTCGAGGACCTCGGCTGGGCGGTGGTGTCCGCGCGCGCGTCCGGCGACGAGCACCTGCTGGCCGCGCTGCGCTCGCGCCTGGCGACCTGAGGGGGGCACGCGCAGCGAGCGGCGCAGGAGGAGGATGGGAGGGCCATGAGCACGCCACCGCCCTCCCCGACCCTCGACGAGCAGGCCCGCTCGACGGGCTGGCAGCCGTGGCTCGTGTGGGCGGTCGGGGTGCTCGCCTACGTCGTCGCGGTGCTGCACCGCACGTCCTTCGGCGTCGCCGGGCTCGACGCCGTGCGGCGCTTCGACGCCTCGGCCAGCGCCCTGTCGGCGTTCACCGTGCTGCAGCTGCTGGTCTACGCCGCCCTGCAGGTGCCCGCCGGCGTGCTGCTGGACCGCTTCGGCTCGCGCCGGCTCATCGTCGCCGGCGGGCTCCTCATGGCGCTGGGCCAGCTGGTGCTCGCCACGGGCACGACGATCCCCACCGCGGTGCTCGGCCGCGTGCTCGTCGGCAGCGGCGACGCGCTGACCTTCATCAGCGTGCTGCGCCTGACCTCCGCGTGGTTCCCGCCGCAGCGCGCGCCGGTGATGACCCAGCTCACGGGCCTGGTCGGGCAGCTCGGGCAGGTGCTGTCCGCGGTCCCGCTGGTGGCCCTGCTGGCCGGCCCGGGGTGGATGGTGGCGTTCACGTCCGCGGCCGCGGTCGGCGTCCTCGTGGCGCTGCTCGTCGCGGTCGCCGTCCGGGACGCCCCCGGCGTGCGCGTGGTGACCGGCCCGGCGCTGTCCTGGCGCAAGGCCGGGCACGACCTGGTGCGCGCGTGGCAGCACCCCGGCACGCGGCTCGGGCTGTGGAGCCACTTCGCCACCCAGTTCCCCGGCACGGTGTTCGCCCTCATGTGGGGCTACCCGTTCCTGGTCTCCGGGGAGGGCGTGCCCTCGTCCACCGCCAGCGCCCTGATCACCCTGTTCGTGCTCGCCGGGCTCGTGGCCGGGCCGGTGCTGGGGGTCGTGGTGGCCCGCCACCCGCTGCGCCGCTCCTGGCTGGTGCTGACCATCGTCGGGGCCAACGCGGTGGCCTGGACGGCGGTGCTCGCCTGGCCCGGGCCCGCGCCGCTGTGGCTGCTCGTCGTGCTCGTGCTGGCCCTGGCCACCGGCGGCCCGGGCTCGATGGTGGGGTTCGACTACGCCCGCACCTTCAACCCGGCCGACCGCCAGGGCACCGCGACCGGGATCGTCAACATCGGCGGCTTCTTCGCCTCGCTGGTCGTCGTCCTCGCCGTCGGGCTCGTGCTCGACGCCACCGGCGGCGACTACTCCCTGCGCGACTTCCGGGCGGCGATGAGCGTCCAGTACGTGCTGTGGGCGGTGGGGGTCACCGGGGTGCTGGTCGCCCGGCGCCGGGTGCGCCGGGTGATGGCCGCGGAGGGGGTCGTCGTGCCGCCGGTGCGCGACGTGGTCGCGCGGCTGCGGGCTGAGCGCCGCGAGCGCTGACGCCGGCGGCGTCGGGGTCAGCTGCCGGGCTCGTCCTCGTCGCGGACGGCCGGCGGCGGCACGGTGAGGTCGCTCGGGCGAAGCCGGTAGACCCGCAGGTCCAGGTCGTAGTACTTGGAGGTCTCGCCGACCCACTCCATGCCGAGGCGGCGCGCGATCCACTCCGCGCGCTCGTTGCCCGGGCGGAGCACGGCGAAGACCTCGCCCGCGGACTGCGCGAACGCCCAGCCGGCGAGCGCGCGGGCGCCCTCGCTGGCGTACCCGTGGCCCCAGTGCTCGGGCGCGAGCTGCCAGGCGATCTCGAGGTCCTCGTCGTGAGGGGGCATGGTCCGCAGGGCGAGGCCGCCGACCACGACGCCGTCGTCGGCGCGCGCCAGCGCCCACCGGCCCACGAAGCGGTCGAGGTCGGAGCCGGCCGTGGCCTGCTCCTGGGCCCACCGGCTCAGGGTGGCGGCCATCTCCGCCTCGTCGGCGACCGGCGCCGTCGCCGGGGAGAGCCACCGGGCCACCCGCTCGTCGCCGAAGACCGCGAACGCCGCGGAGACGTCGCCGGGCTCCCAGTCGCGCACCACCAGGCGCGCGGAGGTCACGAGTGTCGTCACGCCGACCACGGTAGCGCCCGCCGCGGGCCCCTCCTGATCACGGGGGATGATCGTCGGGTGGCCAGGCGCGCGAGCTCCGCGACCGAGCAGGTGGACGTCGCGCTGGTGGGCGCCGGCGGGGCGGGCCTGGCGGTCCTGGACCAGCTCGTGCGGGGGCTGCTGGCCGACCCCCGCGCCCGCGGGCCGGCGTCCCGGGGCCCGCTGCGGGTGGCGCTGGTCGACCCGGTCGACCGCCTGGCCGACCGGCCCGCGGACCGCACGTGGTGCTCGTGGGTGGCGCAGGGCAGCGCCGCGGCGCGCGAGCTGGAGCCCGCCGTCCACCGCTCCTGGCGGCACGTGGCGGTCGTCGGCGCGGACGGCGCCGAGCAGGTGCTCGACCTGGCGCCGCTGCGCTACGCCATGGTGCGCAGCGAGGACTGGTACGCCGGCGTCGCCGGGCGGGTGGACGCCGCCCGCGCGGCCGGGCTGCTCGACGTGGTCGCGCTGCGGGCCGGTGCCGACGCGGTCGAGGACGGCGCCGAGCGGGCGCGGGTGTCCTGCGCGGCGGGGGAGGTGGCGGCGACCTGGGTGCTGGACTCCCGCCCGGCGGCCCCGGTGCGCGCGGGCGCCACGACGCTGCTGCAGCACTTCCGCGGGGCGCGCGTGCGCACGGCCGCGCCGGCGGTCGACCCCTCGCGGGCCGTGCTGATGGACTTCACCGTCCCCCAGCCGGCGTCCGGCCTGGCCTTCGGGTACGCGCTGCCCTCCGACGAGCGCACCGCGCTGGTCGAGTACACCGAGTTCTCCCCGGCCGTGCTCGACGACGACGGGTACGCGGCCGCGCTGGACGCCCAGCTCGCGCGGGTGCTGGGTGCGGCGGCCTCCGGTGCGGTGGTCGAGCACGTGGAGCAGGGGGTCATCCCGATGACGGACGCCGTCTTCGCCCGCCGCGCCGGGCGCCGGGTGCTGCGGCTGGGCACCGCGGGGGGAGCGGTGCGCCCTTCGACGGGCTACGCCTTCAGCGCCCTGCAGCGCTCGGCGCGGGCCGTGGCCGCCCAGGTGCTCGCGGGGGCGGAGGTGCTGCCGCCGCGGCCCTACCCGCGCCGGCACGCCTGGATGGACGCCCTGGTGCTGCGCGGGCTGGCCGACGGCACCCTGGACGGGCCCGCCTTCTTCGCCCGGCTCTTCGCCCGCAACCCCCCCCACCGCGTGCTCACCTTCCTCGACGGGCTGACCGGCCCGGGCGCCGAGCTCGCGCTGATGGCGACCGCGCCGCGCGCGGCGATGCTGCGCCAGGTCGGGGCGGACGCCGCCTGGCGCGCGCGGCGGGCGCTGCCGGTCAGGACGCCGAGGTGAGGCGGCGGCTGCTCGCCGGGGCCGTCGTGGGCCTCGTGCTCGCGGGCGCGGTGGCCGCCGACGTCGCCGCCGGGGGGCTGCTGGCCCGCCTGGACGCCCCCGCGCTGCGCGCCGGCGTCGAGGCGCGCTCGCCCGGCCTCACACCGCTCGTGCGCTTCGTCACCGACGCCGGCGGCTGGGTCGGCCGCCTGGTGGTGGGCGTGCTGGTCGCCGTTCCGCTGGCCCTGCGCTCCCGGCCCGGTGCGCGCCGGTGGACGCCGGTGCTCGTGACCGCCGCCGCGCTGGCCGCGGCGCCGCTGGCCTCGGCCGTGCTCAAGCGCGTGGTCGGCCGCGCCCGCCCGGCCGTCGAGCCGCTCATCACCCCGCACGACCCGTCGTTCCCCAGCGGCCACGCCACGGGCTCGGCGGCGCTGGCCGTCGTCCTGGCCGGCCTCCTGCTCGCCCGGACGGCGTCGCGGGCCGCGCGCGCGGCGGTGCTCCTCGCCGCCGGGGCCGCCACCCTCGCGGTGGGCCTCAGCCGCGTGTACCTGGGCGCCCACTGGCTCACCGACGTCCTGGCCGGGTGGTGCCTGGGCGCTGCGGTGGGCCTCGCGGTGCTGGCGGTGGCCGCCCCGCACAGCGTCAAGGAGGATTGACACGCCTCAGTCCGTCAACCTACCTTGACGGTGTGGAGGTGGGCAGGTTGCAGACGTTGGTAGGACGGGCGGGCGGCGACGACCCGCTGCAGGCCCTGGAGGCCCTCGCGGCGGCCCGGCGCGAGCTGGAGCGGCTGGAGGAGCTGCAGGTGCGCCGCGCGCGGGTGGCCAGCGCGAGCTGGGCCTCGATCGCCCTGGCGCTCGGCGTCAGCCGGCAGGCCGTGCACCAGCGCTTCCGGCTCAGCCGGTGGGCGGACCGGTGAGCGGACCGGTGAGCGGACCGGTGAGCGGACCGGTGAGCGCGGACGCCGAGGCCGCGCCGGCGGCGTCCGCAGCCGCGCCCGAGCCGGCCCGGGTCGGGCTGCGCACCCTCGCCCCCTACCTGGGCGAGCACCGCCGCGTCCTCGCGGTGGTGGCGGTGGTGTCCCTGGTCGGGGCCGCCGCCGCCCTGGCCCAGCCGCTGCTGGTGCAGCGCCTGATCACCGCGGTGGGGGCCGGGCGGTCCGTCGGGCCGCTCGTCGTCGGCCTCCTGCTGGTGCTGCTGGGCGGGTCGCTGCTCGGCGCGGTCCAGCAGTACCTGCTGCAGCGCACCGCCGAGGGGGTCGTGCTGAGCACCCGGCGGCGGCTCGTGGGCCGCATCCTGCGGCTGCCCGTGGCCGAGCACGACCGGCGCCGCACCGGCGACCTGGTCTCGCGGGTCGGCTCGGACACGACGCTGCTGCGGGCCGTGGTCACCTCCGGCCTGGTCGAGGTGGTCAGCTCGGTCATCGTCGTGGTCGGCGCCGTGGTGGCCATGGCGGTGGTGGACGTCGTCCTGCTCGCCGTCACGCTGGTGTCCGTCGCGATCGGGATGGGCGCGGCCATCGCCGTCTCGCGCCGCCTGCGGGCGCTGGCCCTGGCCTCCCAGCAGCGGGTGGGGGAGATGAGCTCGGCGGTCGAGCGGGCGCTGAGCGCCGTGCGCACGATCCGCGCCAGCGGCGCCACCGAGCGCGAGGTCGAGGCCGTGGGGGCCAGCGCCCGGGCGGCGTACGACGCGGGCGTGCGCGCGGCCCGGGTCGAGGCAGCGGTCTCCCCGGTGGTCGGCGTCGCGGTGCAGGGAGCCTTCCTCGCCGTGCTGGGCGTCGGCGGCTACCGGGTGGCCACCGGCGCCATCGCGGTCGCCGAGCTGGTGGCGTTCATCCTCTTCCTCTTCCTGCTCGTGATGCCGCTGGGCCAGCTGGTCGGCGCGTTCGCCCAGCTGCAGCTCGGCCTGGGCGCCCTGACCCGGATCGAGGAGGTGCTGGCGCTGCCCGAGGAGGACCCCGGCCCCTCGCTCGTCCCGGCGCCCCGCGCGCACGCCCCGCTGCTGGAGCTGCGCGACGTCTCCTTCGCCTACCCCGACGGCACGCCGGTGCTCGACGGGGTCGGCTTCGCGGTCCCGCGCGGCACCCGCACGGCCCTGGTCGGGCCCTCGGGCGCGGGCAAGTCCACGCTGCTGGCCCTCGTCGAGCGGTTCCACGACGTCACCGCCGGGGCCGTGCTCCTGGACGGCGTCGACGTCCGCCACCTGCCCCGCGCCGCGCTGCGCGCCCGCCTGGGCTACGTGGAGCAGGAGGCGCCGGTCCTGGCCGGCACCCTGCGCGAGAACCTCCTCCTCGCCGCGCCGCGCGCCGGCGACGACGAGCTCGCCGCGGTGCTCGCGGCCGTCGGCCTCACCGGGCTGGTCGAGCGCAGCCCCGCGGCCCTGGACGCCCCGGTCGGCGAGGGCGGCGTCCTGCTCTCCGGCGGCGAGCGCCAGCGCCTGGCCATCTCCCGCTCGCTGCTCGCGCGCCCCGAGCTGCTGCTGCTCGACGAGCCGACCGCCAGCCTCGACGCCCGCAACGAGCGCGCCCTGCAGGACGCCCTGGACGCCGTCGCGGAGCGCACCACGCTGCTCGTGGTGGCCCACCGGCTGTCCACCGTGGTGGGCTCGGACCAGATCGTGGTGCTGGACGCCGGCCGCGTGGTGGGCGCGGGCACGCACGCCGAGCTGCTGGAGACCACGCCGCTGTACCGGGAGCTGGCGGCCACGCAGCTGCTCGTGTGAGCGCCCCTCAGGGGAGGAGCGCGAGCTTCCCGCCCGGGTGGCCGGTCTGCAGCAGCTGCAGGGCCTCGACCGCGTCGGCCAGGGGGAAGGTGCGCGCCACCGGCACCACGAGGTCGCCGCTGGCGGCCATCGCGACGAGCCGGGCGCGGGCGGCGTCCCGGAACGCCTGGCTGGCCGGCATGGCACCACCGATCATCGTGATCCCGTCCTGCTGCGCCCGGGCGGCGGCGGCGATGGTGACGATCCGGCTGCGGTCGGCGACCAGCGCCAGGGAGGCGTCCACGGCCTCGTCGGTGCCGACGGCGTCCAGCGCTGCCTGCACCCCGTCGGGCGCGAGCTCGCGCACCCGCTCGACCAGGCCGTCGCCGTAGGCCACGGGCTCGCCGCCGAACCCGCGGACGACGTCCGCGCTGCGCTCGCTCGCGGTGCCGACCACCCGCGCGCCGAGCCGGACCGCCTGCTGCAGCACGCTGACCCCCACGGCGCCGGAGGCCCCGTGCAGCAGCACCACGTCGCCCTCGCCGACGCCGGTGACCTCGAGCATCTCGGCGGCCGTGGTGGCGGCCAGCAGGAGGTTGGCCGCGGCCGGGTGGTCCAGGGCGGCGGGCTTGGCGAAGACGTCGCGCGCCGGGACGGTGACCTCCGAGGCGTAGCCGCCGCTGATCCGGAACGCCAGCACCTCGTCGCCCGGGGCGCCGCCGCCGGAGGCCAGCTCGGTGCCCGGGCCGAGGCTCTCCACGACGCCGGAGACCTCGTAGCCGATCGGCAGCGGCAGGGCCCGGCCCTCGCCCGGGGCCTTCGCGAGGTGCTTGTGGTCGGCCGGGTTCATCCCGGCGGCGCGCACCGCGATCCGCACCTCGCCCGGCCCGGGGTCCGGTGCGGACGCCTCCACCAGTCGCAGGACGTCGAGCCCGCCGAAGTCCGTCGCGATCCACCGCTGTCCCATGCCCGCGATCGTCCCCCCGCGAGCGCCCGGCCGCGCGTCCACCGACCGGCGCGTGCGGTGCCGACTGGCGGGTGCGGTGCCGACTGGCGGGTGCGGTGCCGACCGCCTGGGATGGGGCAGGTGGCCCACCTCACCGGCGTGAGCGTCGTCCTGCTCGACGTGAACGAGACCCTGTCCGACACCTCGGCGCTGTCGGCGGCCTTCGAGGCGGTGGGTGCGCCCGGGCACCTGGCGCCGACGTGGTTCGCCGCGGTGCTGCGCGACGGCTTCGCCCTGACCCTGGTGGGGGCGGCGGCGCCCTTCCCCGACGTCGCCCGGGCGCTCGCGCGCTCGGTGCTGTCCGCGCACGTGCCGGACGCGTCGCTGGACGACGCCGCGGACGCCGTGGTGGCCGCGGTGGGCGGCCTGCCGCTGCACCCCGACGTCGCCGGGGGCCTGCGGGCGCTGGCCGCCGCGGGGCTGCGCGTGGTCACCCTGACGAACGGCGCGGTCGAGGTCTCCGAGCGGCTGCTCGTCTCCGGCGGCGCGCGCGAGCCGGTCGAGCGGCTGCTGTCGGTGGCGGACGCCGAGGGCGGGGCGTGGAAGCCCGCCGCCGCGGCCTACCGCTCCGCGCTCCAGGCCTGCGGCGTCGAGCCGGGCGAGGCGGTGCTGGTCGCGGTGCACCCCTGGGACGTCGACGGCGCCGCGCGGGCGGGCCTGCGCACCGTCTGGGTCGACCGCTCCGGCGCCCCCTACCCGGAGGTCTTCCGCGACCCGGACGCCACCGTGCGCAGCCTGGAGGACCTGCCCCGCCTGCTGCGCCGCGGATGAGCCCTCAGCGCAGGCCCAGCGCGGCGCCGAGGTACTGGTAGCCGACGAAGGCGACGACGTCCAGGACGGTGTGCGCGACGACGAGCGGCATCACCCTGCGGGTGCGGGCGTAGTACAGGGCGAAGACGACGCCCATCACGGCGTTGCCGATGAACGGGCCGTAGCCCTGGTAGAGGTGGTAGCTGCCGCGCACGACCGAGCTGACGGCGACCACCACGGGCAGCGACCAGCCGAGGCGCGGCAGCCGGTCGAGCAGGTACGCCACGACGACGACCTCCTCGAGGACGGCGTTCTGCAGCGCCGACAGGACCAGCACCGGCACCGTCCACCAGTGCGGCGACAGACCCGAGGCGACGACGTCCGCGGTGATCCCGAGCTGGCGCCCGAGCAGGTAGAAGCCGAGCCCGGGGACCCCGATGGCCGCGGCCAGGGCCACGCCGGTCCCGAGGTCGCGCAGGGGACGCCGGGCGTCGAACCCGATCCGGGCCAGCACCCCGCGCCCGGTGCCCGAGAGCAGGAAGAGGGCGAGCGCGACCGGCACGAGGTTGAAGCCGATCCCCAGCAGCTGGTAGGTCAGGTCCAGCCAGGGCCGGGGGCTGCGGGAGGCGTTGAGCGTCGCGGTGCCCTCGGAGACCGGGCCCCGGGTGGCGATGGCGACCAGCTGCACCAGGGCGTAGACGCCGGACTGCCCCAGCGACAGCCCCAGGACGATGAGCACCTCGGCGCCGACCCGGCGCCGCTCGGGCCGGTCGTGGGCTCGTCCGGGGAGGGCGGCGTCCGTCACCCCTGGAGGATCCACGACCGACCTGGGAGTCGACCGAGAGGTGCCTGACCGGCTCAGCGCCGGGCGGCGTCCTCGCGCGCCGTCGTCCCGCTGACCTCGGGCGAGGCGTCGTCGACGCCGGCCGTGCCCCCCGCGGTGCCCCCCGCCGTGCCCCCGTGGGCGGGTTCGCCGTGGCCGTCGTCCAGCATCGTCGCCTCGTCGAAGGGCAGCCGGCCGGCGAGCACCTCGGTGACGCGCTCGCGGGCGACCTGGTGGGTCCAGGTCCCGATCAGCACCGTCGCCACGGCGTTGCCGGCGAAGTTGGTGACGGCGCGCGCCTCGGACATGAAGCGGTCGATCCCGACGATCAGCCCGATGCCGTCCACGAGCTCCGGGCGGTGGCTCTGCAGGCCGCCGGCGAGGGTGGCCAGGCCGGCGCCGGTGACGCCCGCCGCGCCCTTCGACGCGATGACCATGAAGACCAGGAGCGAGATCTGCTCCCCGATCGAGAGCGGCTGGTCGGTGGCCTCGGCGATGAAGAGCGAGGCCATCGTCAGGTAGATGGCGGTGCCGTCGAGGTTGAAGGAGTAGCCGGTCGGCACGGTGATGCCTACGACCGGCCGGGCCACCCCGAGGTGCTCCATCTTGGCGATCAGGCGCGGCAGCGCGGTCTCCGAGGACGACGTGGAGACGATGAGGAGGAACTCGCGGCCGAGGTAGCGCAGCAGGTGCCAGATGTTGAGCCCGGTCACCAGGCGCAGCAGGGTGCCGAGCACGGCGAAGACGAAGATGGCGCAGGTGGCGTAGAAGGCGACCATGAGGCCCGCGAGGTCGAGCAGGGCGCTCCACCCGGTCTCCGCGACGACGCCCGCGATGGCCCCGAAGGCGCCGATCGGCGCGACCCACATGATCATCGCGAGGACCTTGAACACGACGCGCTGGAAGACCGCGATGCCGCGCAGCGCGGGCTCTCCCGCGGCCCCGAGCCCCTGGATGGCGAAGCCGATGAGCAGGGCCACGAACAGCGTGGACAGCACCTGCTCCTGCACCAGCGGCGAGACGAGGGTGGTGGGGATGAGGTCGAGCAGGAAGCCCGTGAGGCCGCCGCCGTGCTCGCTCTCCGGCGCCGCCGGCGCGGCGTAGCCCGTGGCCGTGTAGTCCAGCCCCGAGCCGGGGTGGACGAGGTTGCCCACCACCAGGCCGATGGCCAGCGCGAACGTCGACATGGCGACGAAGTAGCCCAGCGCGAGGAGGCCGACCCGGCCCACCGTCGCGGCCTGGCGCACCGAGCCGATGCCCAGCACGATCGTGCAGAAGATGACCGGCGAGATCATCATCGTGATCAGGCTGACGAAGCCGGAGCCCAGCGGCTTCAGCGCCTCCCCGGCGCCCGGCGCCAGGCCGCCGACCAGGGCGCCCAGCACCACCGCCGCGATGACGGCGAGGTAGAGCCAGTGCGAGCGGTCCCGGCGGCGCTGCGCGGGGGCGGTGGTGCCCCCTGAGGTGGTCGACACCCGGCACAGCGTGGCCCCGGCCCTCCACGGCTGCCAGTCGGCGATGAGTCCGGCCCTCGCCGGGGGTCTGCACCCCGCGGGGAAGCACCCCGCGCCCCCGAGGAGGAGCACCCGTGACCGTCCGCCTGAACACCTACCTGAACTTCCGCGACGAGGCCCGGCCGGCGATGGAGCTCTACCGGTCCGTCTTCGGCGGTGAGCTGACCACCACCACCTTCGGGGAGTCCGGGATGAGCGGCGACCCCGCCGAGGCGGGCAAGGTCATGCACTCCGAGCTCAACACCCCCGACGGCTTCGTGCTCATGGGCTCCGACACGCCCAGCGGCATGGCCACCGAGGAGCGCGGGGGCTTCGCCGTCTCCCTCAGCGGCGACGACGAGCCGCGCCTGCGGGGCTGGTGGGAGGCGCTCGTCGACGGCGGCGAGGTGACGCTGCCGCTGGAGCGGGCGCCCTGGGGCGACCTGTTCGGCATGTGCACCGACCGGTTCGGCACGAGCTGGATGGTGAGCATCGCCGCGCCGTCGGCCTGAGCAGGCGCCCGCGGGCCTCAGACGAGGCCGGCGTCGTGGGCGACCATCGCCACCTGCACCCGGTTCGTGGCGCCGAGCTTGGCCAGCAGCCGCGACACGTGCGCCTTGACCGTCGCCTCGCTCATGAACAGCTCGCGGCCGGCGTCGGCGTTGGACAGGCCCCGCCCCACCGCGACGAGCACCTCGCGCTCGCGGGCGGTCAGAGCGGCCAGGCGGGCCACGGCCCGCTCGCGGCGCTCGTCCGGGCCGGCTGCGGCGAAGTGGCCGATCAGGCGGCGCGTGGCGGTCGGGGAGAGCATCGCCTCCCCGGCCGCCACCACGCGGACCGCCTCGATCAGCTCCCGCGGCGGGGTGTCCTTGAGCAGGAAGCCGCTGGCCCCGGCGCGCAGCGCCCCGAAGACGTGCTCGTCGAGGTCGAAGGTCGTGAGCACGAGGACGCGCGGCGGGTCGGGCAGCGCGGTGACGGCGGCGGTGGCCGCCAGCCCGTCCAGGAGCGGCATCCGCACGTCCATGAGGACGACGTCCGGCCGGTCCCGGCGCACGGCGTCCACCGCCTGCGCGCCGTCGGCCGCCTCCCCGACCACGGACAGGTCCTCGGCGCTGCCCAGGATCATCCGCAGCCCGGCGCGCACGAGGGCGTCGTCGTCCACGAGCAGCACCCGCACCGGCCCGCTCACCGCGCCACCGCGGGCTCGGGGACCGGTGCCGGCCAGGGCAGCCGCGCGCGCACGGCGAACCCGCCGTCCGGCTGCTCGCCCGCGTCCAGGACGCCACCGGCGAGCTCGACCCGCTCGCGCAGCCCCACCAGTCCCAGGCCCGCGCCGGGCACGAGCGGCGCGAGGGCGCGGCCGACCGGCCGGGCGTTGGCGACCTCGACCTGCAGGCCCTGCCCCGGCGCCCCGGACAGGCGCACCGCGGCGGTCGCCGCCGGGGCGTGCTTGTGCACGTTGGTCAGCCCCTCCTGCACCACGCGGTAGGCGGTGCGCCCGAGCAGCGGCGGCGGGGCCGACCCGGTCGGGAGGCCGTCGTCCAGCTGCACCGCGACGCCGGCCTGGGCGCTGGTGGCCACCAGCCGCTCCACGTCGGCGAGCGTGGGCTGGGGGAGCAGGTCCTCGCCGTCGGCGGAGGTGTCGGCCCTCAGCACCCCGAGCACGCCGCGCAGGTCCTCCAGCGCCGCGCGCGCCGTCGTGCGGATCAGCGCCGCCGACCGCTCGACCTCCTCCGGGCCGGCCGCGGGGTTCACCTCCAGGCCACCGGCGTGCAGCGCCACCAGGGAGATCCGGTGCGCCAGCACGTCGTGCATCTCCTGGGCGATCCGGGTGCGCTCGGACAGGCGCGCCTGGTCGCCGCGCAGCGCCTGCTCGGCCTCGGCCCGCTCGGCCCGCTCCCGCAGGGTCCGCACGAGCTCGCGGCGGGCGCCGACGTAGGCGCCCACGGCCACGGGGAGCCCGATGGTCAGGACGGTGTTCGCCAGCGCGGCCACCCACGCGTGGCCCCCGGGCAGCGCCGGCAGGCGCAGCGCCGTGGTGAAGTACGCCGCGGCCGCGACGGCCGACCCGAGGGCGAGCCGGCGGTCGCGGTGGCGGACCGCCAGGGTGACCAGCGTCGCGACGAGCGTGATCCCCGAGGCCCCAGCCACGACGGCGGCGCTGGCGGCGAGCACCAGGAGCAGCGGGGCCCGCCGCCGCCACCACAGGCCGACGACGACCGCGAGGGTGAGCCCCACGCTCCACCACGTGTTCGCCTGCACCCCCGGCTCACCGACCGCGGCGGAGATGACGATCACGGACGCCCCGAGGGTGGTCAGGGCCATCAGCAGGACGTCGTGCGCGCGGCCCTGGTGGCGCTGCCACCACGCCCGCAGGCCGCTCGCCGTCACGGGCCCAGGGTAGGGACGCCGCCCCGGCGCCCGCTGCCGACGATCGTCGACGGCGCGGCGCCCCGGCACCGACCTTCGTCGGTGACGGCCGTCGACGCCCGGCCGATGCCGGGGCAGCACCCCGCGGAGCAGGCTCGTCCCATGATCGAGATCAGCGACCTGACCAAGCGCTTCGGCGCCACGACCGCCGTGGACGGCGTCACCCTCACCTGCCGCCCCGGCACGATCACGGGCTTCCTCGGCCCGAACGGGGCGGGCAAGTCCACGACCCTGCGGATGCTCACCGGCCTCACCCCTGCCACGTCGGGCTCGGCCCTCGTGGACGGCGTGCCCTACCGCGACCTGCCGAACCCCGGCCGGGTCGCCGGCGTGATGCTGGACGCCGCGGCGCAGCACGCCGGGCGCACCGGCCGGGAGACGATCCGGCTGGCGGCGTCCGTGCTCGGCGTCCCGGCGGCCCGGGCCGACGCCCAGCTCGAGCGGGTCGGCCTCACCCCGGCCGCCGGCAAGCGCGTGGGCCAGTACTCCCTGGGCATGCGCCAGCGCCTGGGCATCGCCGTGGCCCTGGTGGGCGACCCCGAGGCGCTCGTGCTCGACGAGCCCGCCAACGGCCTGGACCCCGAGGGCATCCGCTGGATGCGCCACCTGCTGCGCGGCTTCGCCGACGGCGGCGGCACGGTGCTGCTGTCCAGCCACCTGCTGCACGAGGTCGAGGCCACCGCCGACCAGCTCGTCGTCATCGGGGGCGGGCGCGTCGTCGCGCAGGGCGCCATCTCCGACCTGCTCGCCGGGTCGGGCACCCTCGTGCGCGGCCTCGACCCGGCCGGGCTCGCCCGCGCGCTGGACGACGCCGGCCTGACCAGCACGCCCGGCCCGGACGGCGCCCTGCGCGTGGACGCCGCCCCCGAGGCGGTCGGGCGCGCCGCCGCTGCCGCCGCCCAGGTGCTCCTGGAGCTGCGCGCCGGCGACGGCGCGGGCCTGGAGGACTGGTTCTTCACCCTCACCGGCGACGCCGTCCACGCCTGACCCGCCCCACCCCCCAGCCCTGCACGCCGTCCCGAGAGGACCCCCCGCCATGAGCTCCACGACCCTCGCTCCCGCGTCCACGCCCGCCGCCCGCCGGGCCGAGCCCCACCGCCCCTCCCTGCTGCGCCTGACCGCCGTCGAGCTGCGCAAGAGCACCGACACCCGCGCCGGCCGCTGGCTGCTGGTGGTCGTGGGCCTGCTGGCCCTGGTGGGACTGGCGTACCGGCTGTGGAACGCGGGGGAGGGGCCCACCACCTACCGGTCCTACGCGGGCACGGCGCTGGACGCGAGCGGCGACCTGCTCCCCGTCATCGCCGTCCTGGCCATGACCAGCGAGTGGACCCAGCGCACCGCCCTGACCACCTACGCGCTGGTGCCCCGGCGCGGCCGGGTGCTGACCGCCAAGCTCACCGCGGTGCTGCTGGTCGGCACGGCCGTCGTGGCGGTGGTCGCGGCGGTGTCCGCGCTGGCGGCCCTCGCCGGGGCGCTGCTGGCCGGCGACTCCGTCTCCTGGGACGGCGCCGTCGAGGTGCTCGGGGGCCAGCTGCTCAGCACCCTGCTGCTCGTGCTCGTGGGCGCGGGCCTCGGCGCCCTCCTCCAGCAGACCCCGGCGGCGCTGATCACCTACTTCGTGGCCCCGGTGCTCGTGACCGCGGCGGGCGCGGCCCTGGTGGGCGACAGCGTGGAGTGGTTCTCGGTCCTGACCGCGACCGCCCGGGTCGGGGCGCTCGACCTGTCGGGCGCGGTGGCGCCGACGCTGACGGCGCTGGCCCTGTGGATCGCCCTGCCCCTGGCGCTCGGGACGCTGCGGACCCTGCGCCGCGACGTCGGCTGACCTCAGCCCTGGTCGGCCAGCCCGGTGCGGATGTGCTCGATGATCCCCGGCACGGCCCGCTCGGTCTGGGCCAGGACCTTCTCGAACTTCTTGCGGCCGCCGTAGTACGGGTCCTTGACGTCGAGCTTGCCCTTGGCCACGGCGGTGGGGTCGAAGGAGCGCAGCAGGCGGATCCGCTCGGGCTGGTCGTCGTCGCCGGCCCAGCGGCGCAGCACCTCCTCGTGGGAGGAGTCCAGCGCCACCACGAGGTCGGTGCGCCGGATGGAGGAGCGGTCGAGGCTGCGCGCGCGGTGGCTGCAGGCGTCGTAGCCGTGCCGGGCCAGGACGGCGACGGCGCGGTCGTCGGCGGCCGAGCCGGTCTGCCAGCCGTCGGTCCCGGCCGAGGCCACGCTCACGACGTCCGCGAGGCCCTCGCGCTCCAGGGCCCGCCGCAGCACGACCTCCGCGATCGGCGAGCGGCAGGTGTTGCCGGTGCAGACGAAGACCACGCGGTAGCGGGGGGCCGCCTGCTCCTCCGGTGCCGCAGCGGGCTGGGCGGTCACAGGTGGTCCACCAGCTCCGCGGCCAGCCCGGTGTAGGTCGCGGGGGTCAGCGCGAGCAGCCGCTGCTCGGCGTCGGCGGGCAGGCCCAGCCCGAGCACGAACTCGCGCATCGAGGCGGCGTCCACCCGGCGTCCGCGGGTGAGGTCCTTGAGGCGCTCGTAGGGGTTGGCCATGCCGGGGACGCCGGCCACGGCCGCGGCGCGCATCACCGACTGCACCGCCTCGCCGAGCACCTCCCACGTGGCGTCCAGGTCGCGGGCCAGCGCGCCGGCGTCGACGTCGAGGCCGGCCAGGCCGCGGCGCACGTTGTCGATGGCCAGCAGCGAGTGGCCCACCGCGGTGCCGGCGTTGCGCTGCATCGAGGAGTCGGACAGGTCGCGCTGCATCCGGGAGGTCACCAGCGTGGAGGCCAGCACGTCGAGCAGCGCGGAGGAGACCTCGAAGTTCGCCTCGGCGTTCTCGAACCGGATCGGGTTCACCTTGTGCGGCATCGTCGAGGAGCCCACGGTGCCCTGCCCGCGCACCTGCGCGAAGTAGCCCAGGGAGATGTAGGACCACACGTCGGTGCACAGGTCGTGCAGCACCCGGTTGGCGCGGGCGAGGTCCGCGTACAGCTCCGCCTGCCAGTCGTGGCTCTCGATCTGCGTGGTCAGCGGGTTCCACGTGAGGCCGAGGCCCTCGACGAACGTGCGCGAGACCTCCTGCCAGTCGGTCGTGGGGACGGCGACCGCGTGGGCGGCGTAGGTGCCCGTGGCGCCGTTGAGCTTGCCCAGGTACTCCGCGCCCTCCACGCGCCGCAGCTGGCGGTCGAGGCGGGCGGCGAAGACCGCGAGCTCCTTGCCGACCGTCGTGGGCGTCGCGGGCTGCCCGTGCGTGCGGGCCAGCATCGCCGCGCCGGCGTGCTCGCGGGCCAGGGCCACGAGGTCGGCGTGCAGGGCGCGCGCGGCCGGCAGCCACACCTGCCTGACGCCGCCGCGCACCATCAGCGCGTAGGAGAGGTTGTTGACGTCCTCGCTGGTGAGGCAGAAGTGCACGAGCTCGGCGACGTCGGCCAGCGACGTGCCGTCCAGGCGGCGGCGCAGGTAGTACTCAACGGCCTTGACGTCGTGGACGGTCTCGCGCTCGATCTCCGCCATCTCCGCGACGTCGTCCGGGCCGAAGCCCTCGACGACGCCGCGCAGGCGGGCCACCTCGTCGGGACTCAGCGCCCGCGCCCCCGGGACGGCGCCGGTGCCGGTCAGGTGCAGCAGCCACTCGACCTCCACCCGCAGGCGCTCGCGGTTGAGCGCGGCCTCGGACAGGTGCTCCACCAGGGGGGCCGCGGTGGAGCGGTAGCGCCCGTCCAGCGGGCCGAGGGCGGCGCCGGCGTCGGCGAGGGGCGTGGTGCTCGGTGCGGAGGTCGCGACGGTCACGGCGCCCATCGTCCCAGGTCGCGCAACCCCCGCGACCACGGCCGGGGCCGTCCGGGTCAGGGCAGCGGTCGGCCCCCGCGCGGCAGGACGGCGAGCCCGGCCTGCGCGGGGTCCAGCGGCACGGGGGAGGTGAGCACGGCCGGACCGCGGCGCAGCAGGCCCGAGCCGAGCGGCTCGCACCGCAGCCCGCCGCGCCCGCGCAGGGCCGCGTGGGCGCCGGGGGCGAGCTCGCGGTCCATCCACGCGCACGGGCTGGCCGGACGCCGGCCGGCGAGCAGCACCGGCCCGTCGCCGCAGTCGAGGGTGAAGCCCCGCCCCCGCAGCGGCTCCAGCTCGACCCCGCGCAGGACGACGTTGCGCCGGGCCAGGAGCGGGTCGAAGGGCGCGACGCCGAGCGCGGCGGCCACGGCGTCCAGCGCCTCCACCGCGACCAGGGTGACGGCGGCGTCCATGTGCGCCGCCTTCCCGAAGAAGCGGTCGCCCACGATGCCGCGCCCGGCGACCACCTCGGCGGTCTCGCGGTCCTCGCTGCCCGGCCCCGCGCCGTCGGCGAAGGGGAGCGGGCCGTCCTTGGGGCGGCCGAAGTAGCGGTGCACGGGCGAGACGAGCAGGTGCAGCACCTCGACGTCGTAGCGGTGGCTCACGACGCCGGCACCGCCTGCGCGGCCTGCGCCGGCGCGGGCACCGCCCGGGCGCTCTGCGCCAGGGCCAGCCCCGCGAGCACCACCGCGCCGCCGACCAGCTGCACCGGTGCCAGCGCCTCGCCCAGCACCAGCCAGGCCACCAGTCCGGCGAGCACCGGCTCGAGCATGCCGACCAGGCCGGCGGTGGTCGGTCCGATCCGGGCGACGCCCGCCAGCACCATCGCGTAGGGGACGACGGTGCCCAGCACCACCACCCAGGCCACCAGCGCCCACAGCGGCACGACCGCTCCGGCCAGAGGGCCGGGCAGCGCGACGGCGTCGTCCAGCACGTGCACCGGGAACGTCCACCAGGGCAGCAGCGCGGCCCAGAAGAGGGCGGCCGCGGCGAAGGTCCAGGCCGCCAGGCTCACGGCGTCGCGGGAGGCCAGGCCCCGGTCGGCGGTGAGGTAGTAGACCGCCAGGGTCGCGGCAGCCGCCAGGCCGGCGAGCACGCCCCACCCGTCGAGCACCAGCCCCCGCCAGACCTGCGCCACCAGGGCGAGCCCGCCCAGGCACAGCCCGATGGCCACCCAGGTCCGGGGCGCGACCGGGCGGCCCCGCGCGAACCGCAGCCACAGCGCCACGAGCACGGGCGCGAGGAACTCCAGCAGCAGCGCCACGCTGACCGGCAGCCGCGCGATCGCCACGAAGTAGAAGAACTGCACCAGGGCGATGCCGGTGACCCCGGCGCCCGCGAGGAAGGCGGCCTCGCGCCAGCCCCGGACCCGCAGGGAGGCGGGCCGGGCCAGCGCCAGCGCGCCGAGCAGCAGCAGGGCCGCCCCGAGCGACCGCGCCTCCACCAGGCGCAGCGCCGACAGGCCGCTGCCCAGGGCCAGCTTGCTCACCGTGCCGTTGGCGCCGAACAGGACCGCGGAGCCGGCGACCAGCACCAGCCCGGTCGTGCCGGCGTGCCGGCCCGGGGCGTCGGTGCCGGCCCTCACCGAGCGCGCAGCGCGGACGCCGCGCGCACCGGGACCTCCGCGACCCGCCAGCCGGCACCCGCCGCCGCCGCGTCGAGCCGCTGCACGAGCTCCGGGCCGGCGAGCCCCAGGGCACCCAGCCCCTCGCGGCGCGCCGCGCGCACGGGGAGGTCCTCCGGGGTGGCGTCGCGTCGCCCGCGCCCGGGCCGGGCGGCGTCCACCAGGCGCTGGTGCCAGGGCCGGGGAGCCGGCTCGACCGGCCTCGGGCGGCCCACGACGAGGTCGACGCTGCCGCGCACGACCGGCTCGGCCACCCGGGGCAGGTCGGCCGGGTCGACGTCGGCCCCGGCGTCCAGCAGCACGACGACCGGTGCGGTGCTGGCCGCGAGCCCCTGGGCGGCGTCGTCGACGACGACCGCCCGGTACCCCTCGGGCACGCGCGCCAGCAGCCACGCCGGCGCTCCGGCCGCGGGTGCGCCCGTGATGAGGACGTCCACGCGCGCGACCCCCGGGGGCGGGGCGCAGGCGTAGGTCAGGCGGCTGTCGACGTCGCTGCTCACGAGGTCACGGTAGGCGCACGCGCGCCGCCCACAGGGGCCCGGTCGCGTCCCGCGGTCCACAGCCCGGCGCCGGTCGACCGCGCCGGGCCGGCGCGAGGGGCAGCGTGGGCGGCGCCGGGGAGGTCCCGGCTGCGGCGGAGGGGGACGACGTGGGCGCGGGCGGGGGCACCGGGGGCTGGAGCGCCGGGGGACCGGGCATCGGGGGGCTGGCGGCGGAGGTCGAGGCCGGAGCCGACCGGGTGCGGGGGCAGGCGGCGCTGCTGCGAGGGCTGGCCGGGGTGCCGTGGCGGGGCGCCGCGGGCGGAGCGTTCGCCCAGCAGGTGGCCGGGGCGGGCGCGGAGGCGCTCGTGGCGGCGGTGCTGCTGGAGCGGTGGGCCGACGCCCTGCGGGTGCACGCCCGGGCTGCCGCGGCCCGCGCGGAGGCGCTGGAGCGCGCCGCAGCCCTGGCCTCGGCGGGCGTCCCGCTGCCGAGGGAGGGCGGGCTGCCGCTCGGGGCGGTGCGCGGAGCCCTGCGGTGAGCGAGGCCGTGCTGCGGGTGCGCGGCGGTGCAGGAGGGGTGGCCGTCGAGCTCGACCGGCTCGACGAGGCCGCGGCCGCCCTGGCCCGCAGCGGCGCCGTGCTGACCGGTCTGGGCGCCGAGCTGGCGCTGCTGCGGCTCGCACCGGCACTCCTGGCGGCGGCCGCGCTCGACCCGCGCGGCGCCGCGCACGTGCAGGCGGAGGCCTCGCGCGCGCTCGGCGCGCGCGGCGTGGCCGGGCTCGCCGCGCGGACGTCGTCCCTGGGTGCGGCCCTCGCGGTGGCCGTGACGGGCTACCGCGGCGCAGACGCTGCGGCGTCGTCGGCGGTGGCGGGCGCTGGGGCGTGGCTGCGGGTCGCAGCACCGGGGCCCGCCCTGGTGCTCGCCGGGCCGGGGCTGGCCGCGGTGGCGCTCGCCGCGGGCGGTCCGCGCACGGTCGTGGTCGAGGCGCCGGTCGCGGTGCCGGCGGGCCGACCGGCTGCGGGGGTGGCCGGCCTGCTCTCCCGCGTCGGGCAGCTGGCGCCCGCCCCGTCCGGGTCGGGGGCGGTGAGGGCCGCGGCGGCACAGCCCGGGCGGGTGCGGGTCGAGCGGATCACCCGGCCCGGCCGGCCTCCCGCCGCGGTCGTCTACGTGCCCGGCACCCAGACCTGGTCCGTCGGCGGGCCGGTGCCGATGGACGCCGCGACGAACCTGCGGGCGCTCGCCGGGGGCCGCACGGCCTCGGGCGACGCGGTGGTCCGCGCGCTGCGCCTGGCGGGCGTGGGTCCACGTGAACCCGTGCTGCTCGTCGGGCACAGCCAGGGCGGCATGACCGCCACCGCGCTGGCGGGCGACCCGAGGTTCCGCGCGGAGTTCCGGCCGGTCGCGGTGCTCACCGCTGGTGCTCCGCTCACCGGGGCCCGCGTGCCGCCCGGCGTGGCGGTGCTCGCGCTGGAGCACGAGGGCGACGTCGTGCCGTTCGTGGACGGCGCCCGGCCTCCGGACGCGGCGCACTGGACCACGGTCGTCGCGGACTCCGCGTCCTCGGCCCCGCACGGGCTGGCCGGCTACGCCCGCACGGGAGAGGACGTCGACGCCAGCGACCACCCGTCCCTGCTCGCCTGGCGCGAGGCCGCCGCGCCGTTCCTGGACGGCGCGGGCGCCCGGTCGGTCAGCACCGACTGGGTCGCCCGGCGGGCGCCGTGAGCGCGGTGAGCGGCGCTCCCGGGTCAGGTGCCGGAGACGGTGAACCAGACCGTCTTGCCGAGGGCCTCCCCGCGCACGCCCCAGGAGGTGGCCAGCAGGTCGACCATGGCCATCCCCCGCCCGTCGAGGGCCGCGTCGTCGTGCGCGGCCACCGTCGGGCGGCGGGTGTTGTCGTCGCCGACCTCGACGCGGACCCTGAGCGGGTCCGCGGTGACCGTCAGGCGGGTCTGGCTGCGCCCGTGCAGGAAGGCGTTGGTGACGACCTCGCTGGCCAGCAGGACCGCGGTGTCCGTGGTGCCGGCGCCGGTGCCCGCCGCCTCGCAGCAGCGCTCCACGAAGGCGCGCGCTCCCCGCACGGCGGCCGGGTGCGGCTCCAGCACGGTCGTCGCCGTCGTCGAGGTCGTCCCGTGCGCCCGGTGGGCGCGCACGGCGAGCAGGGCGACGTCGTCCTCGACCCGGTCGCCGACCTGGGCGAGCAGGGCGTCGCACAGCTGCTCCAGGGGGAGGTGGGCCAGGTCGGCCACCGCTTCCGCGAGCCAGTCGAGCCCGGCCTGCAGCGCGGCGCCGCGGCGCTCGACGAGGCCGTCGGTGAAGAGCAGCACGCTCGCGCCCGGCTCCAGGACGACCTCGTGGTCGGCGCGGGCGGTGGTGGGGTCCAGGCCCAGGAGCAGGTCCGGCTCGGTGTCGAGGTAGGCGGTGGTCCCCTCGGGGGAGATGAGCAGCGGCGGGGGATGGCCGGCGTTGGACCACCGCAGGGTGCGGGCGCCGGCCGCCTCCTGCGCGGCGGTCTGCTCGACCGTCGCGAGGACCGTGGTGGCCATGGCGCCGACGGCGAGGTCGTGCAGGGCGCGGTCCAGGGCGCTCAGGACGGCGGCGGGCCGGTCACCGAGCGCGTGGCCGATGCCGCGGAGCAGGTTCCGCAGCTGGCCCATCGCGGCCGCGGCGTGCTGGTCGTGCCCCGTGACGTCGCCGATGACCAGGCTGGTCGTGCCGCCGGAGGTGAGGAACGCGTCGTACCAGTCCCCGCCGACCTGCGCCTCGGCGGCGGCGGGGGAGTAGCGGACCGCGACCTGCAGGTCCCGCTGCTCCGGCGGCGCGGTGAGCAGGCTCCGCTGCAGCGTCTCGGAGAAGCGCCGGGAGGAGCGGCTGGCGGCGCGCTCGGCGTCCAGGGCCCGCAGGCGCTGCAGCGCCTGGGCGCACTGGGCCGCGAACGCGTCCAGCAGCGCGACCTGGTCGGGGGTGAAGCGCTGCGGGGAGCGCCATCCCGCGGTCAGCACCCCGAGGACCTCCCCGCCGGCGCGCAGGGGCAGCGACGCCCACGCCTGGCGGCCGGTGGTCGCGTTCAGCTGCGCCATGAGCGGCGAGAAGGCGAGCGACGCGGCCTGGTCCCGGAGGAGGACGGCCTCCTGGGTCGTCATCGCCCTGCACACCGGCAGGGGTGCGTCCAGCGGCAGGCGGGCGTACTCGGTGCGCGTCTCGTCCCCGAGGTCGGTGGTGATGTGGGACAGGAGGGAGGTGGGGTCCGCCGGGTCGGGGACGGCGACCGCGCCGCCGTCGGCGCCGAGCGCCGCCAGGCCCTGCTCGGCCACGACGACCACGAGGTCCTCCACGGTGTCCGCCTGCGCCAGCGCCAGCGCCGCCTCGGCGAGCCCGGCGACCTGGCGGGCGACGAGGTCGCGGGCGACCTGGGCGGTGTGGCGGGCCGTGATGTCCAGGACGTACAGGGTCACCCCACCGCTGTCGGGGGTGGCGCGGACCTCGTACCAGGCGTCCAGGGGCGCGTAGTACGCGTCGAAGGTCTGCGTCCGGCCGGTCTCCGCCGCGGCGCGGTAGCCGGCCTCGAAGGCGCTGCCCGTGATGGAGGGGAACCGCTCCCAGATCGTGGCGCCGAGCAGGTCCTCGCGATCGACCCCGAGCGCACGCTCGGCCTCGGCGTTGACGTAGGTGATGCGCCAGTCGCCGTCCATCGACAGGTAGCCGACCGACATCGACTCCAGCACCTGGACGGTGCGGGTGCCGGCGGCGCGCAGGTCGGTGACGTCGTGGACCCCACCGACCAGGGCGGTGGTCGTGCCGGCGGCGTCGGTCAGGGCGCGCCCGCGCACGGCGACCCAGCGGTGGCTTCCGTCCGGCATCGCGACGCGGTGGTGGGCGCCGTGAAGGCCGCCCGCGGCGATGGCGCGCTCGACCGAGGCCAGGGCGCGGGCGGCGTCTGCACCGTGGGTGAGGGCCAGTGCGTCCTCGAGCGGTCCCGACGACGCGCGCGCGGGCAGGCCAGCGACGGCCAGGGCCCGGCCGTCCAGCTCCAGGCGCCGGCTCGGCAGGTGCAGCACGTAGGTCCCGATGCCGGCGGCACCGGCCGCCAGGTCCCAGCGGTCCGGACCCGGCGGGGGCGGAGCCTCCCCTGTCACGGCGTCCTGACGGGAAGGGCTCGCGCGGGCGCGGGGGCGGGGATCACCGGCCCCAGGGTAGGCGGGCGACGGGGTGGCACCGGGGAGGCCGAGCGCCCTGCCTCAGGGCCTGCTCGCCGCCGGCTTCCTGCGGCGGCCGGGCATCTCGCTGGTGCTGACCTCGTCCATGTCCTCCAGCGAGCGCCCCTTCGTCTCGCGCACCGTCTTGAGCACGAAGAAGAACGACGTCGCGGCGAGCAGCGTGTAGAGCCCGTACGCGTAGGGCAGGCCGACCTCGGCCAGCGGCGGGAAGGTCGTGCTGATGATGAAGTTGGCGATCCACTGGGCCGCCGCGGCGACCGACAGGGCGGCGGCGCGGATCTTGCCGGGGAACATCTCCCCGAGCAGCACCCACACCACGGGGCCCCAGGTGGCGCCGAAGAAGACGATGAAGAGGTTCGCGCCGACGAGCGCGGCGGGCCCCCAGCCGCCGGGGAGCGAGAGGTCGTCGCCGGTGCCGGTGGACTGCGTGAACGCCACGGTCATCAGCGCCAGCGACAGGGCCATGCCGAGCGAGCCCACGAGCAGCATCGGACGGCGTCCGACCTTGTCGACGATCGCGATGGCCACGACGGTGACGACCACGTTCGTCACCGCGGTGACGACCGACAGGATCGTGGCCTGCGACTCCTCGAAGCCGACGGAGTTCCACAGCGACGTGGAGTAGTAGAAGATCACGTTGATCCCGACGGCCTGCTGGAAGACCGACAGCAGGATCCCGACCCACACCACCGGCAGCAGGCCCAGGCGGGGCCCGCGCAGGTCCCTCAGGCTCGGGTCGTGCTCGCGCTTCATGCTCGTGGCGATGCTGGCGACCTTGCGGCGCACGGCCTCGGCGCTGCGCAGCCCGAGGACCTCCCGCAGCACCCCGCCGGCCTTCTCCTCCTCGCCCTGGGCGATGAGGTAGCGCGGCGACTCCGGCACGCTCAGCGCCAGGCCCGCCCACACCACGGCGGGCACGACGCCGGCCAGGAACATCCACCGCCAGGCGGCGAGCCCGAGCCAGGTCTCCTCGCCGGCGCCACCGGCGGTGTTGGCGATCAGGGCGTCGGAGCCCAGCGCGGCGAGGATGCCGACGGTGATCGCGAGCTGCTGCAGGGAGCCCAGGCGACCGCGCACGTGCGCCGGGGCGACCTCGGCGATGTAGGCGGGGGCGATGACGGACGCCGCGCCGATGGCCAGGCCACCCAGCACGCGCCACAGGATGAGGTCCCACACCGCGAAGGCGAACCCGGAGCCGAGCGCGCTGATCGCGAACGCCACGGCCGCGATGACCATCACGCGGGTCCGGCCCATCCGGTCCGACATCGGGCCGGCGAACCAGGCGCCGACGGCCGCGCCCAGCAGCGCGCAGGAGACGGCGAAGCCGCTGAGCAGGGCGCTGAGCTCGAACTGGTCGGTGATCGCGTCGACCGCCCCGTTGATCACCGAGCTGTCGAAGCCGAACAGGAAGCCCCCGACGGCGGCCACCACCGAGATGGCGATCGCCTTGCGGGTCGTCCGCTCCTCGTCGCTCTCCTGGACGTCTGGCGGGTTCTCGGCATCGGCCACGACGGTGATCGTCGTCCTGCTCCTGCCCCCGCGCACGTCGGCGCCCGCCGGCACCCACCCGTGCCGCCCGCTCGGCCTACGCTGCCGCCCCATGGCCAGCACGCCCGACGCCCCCACCGCCGCTCCCCTCGTCGCGGACGCCGACCGCGGCACCACCGGCGGGACGGCGTCCCCGCGCCTGCGCGCGGCCCTCGCGGCGCTGCCCGGGTACACCCCCGGCCGGGCGGCGCCCGTGGGCCCGGACGGCGCCTCCTACAAGCTGTCGTCCAACGAGAACCCCTACCCGCCGCTGCCGGCGGTGCTCGAGGTCGTGCAGGCCGCGGCGGCCCAGCTCAACCGCTACCCGGACATGGGCTCGACCGAGCTGGTGGCCGCGCTGGCCGCGCACCTGGACGTGCCGGCGTCCCACGTGGTGCCCGGCACCGGCAGCGTCGGCGTGCTCGGCCAGGTGCTGCAGGCGGTGTGCGGGCCGGGCGACGAGGTGGTGCACGCCTGGCGCTCCTTCGAGGCCTACCCGATCGTCGTGGCCGTCGCCGGGGCGACCTCGGTGCCGGTGCCGCTGACGGCCGACGGCCGCCACGACCTGGACGCCATGGCCGCCGCGATCACCGAGCGCACCCGGCTGGTCATCGTCTGCACGCCCAACAACCCCACCGGGACGGCGGTCGGCGCCGGTGAGCTCGACGCCTTCCTCGACCGCGTGCCGGGCGACGTCCTCGTGGTGCTCGACGAGGCGTACGTGGAGTTCGTCCGCGACCCCGGCGCCGCCGACGCGCTGGCCGCCTACCGCGCGCGTCCCAACGTGGCGGTGCTGCGCACGTTCTCCAAGGCGTACGGCCTGGCCGGGCTGCGGGTCGGCTACGCCGTGGCGCACGAGCCGGTCGCCGACGCGCTGCGCAAGACCGCCGTGCCGTTCGGCGTCTCCGGCCTCGCGCAGCTCGCGGCGGTGGCGAGCCTCGCCGTCGAGGAGGAGCTGCTGGAGCGCGTCGACGCCCTCGTGGCCGAGCGCGAGCGGGTCGCCGCCGCGCTGGTCGAGCAGGGCTGGCGGCTGCCGCGCTCGGAGGCGAACTTCGTGTGGTTCGGCGTGGGGGAGCGGACGCCGGCCCTGGCCGCCGCGTGCGAGCGCGCGGGCCTGTCGGTGCGCCCCTACGGGCAGGACGGCGTCCGCGCCACGATCGGCGAGCGCGAGGCGAACGACCTGCTGCTGGCCGTCGCGGCCGAGTTCCTGGCCGCCCACCCCGCCTGACCCCGAGCGCCGGACGGGTGCACGCGCCGTGGTGCGCCTCACACCGACGCTGCCGTAGGCTACGGTCCCGTAGGTAGGAGCGGGACCGCGGCGAGGGCCGCGGCCGGGGGCGTGGAGGTCGGATGGTCGCTGGTCAGTCGTCGCCCGGCGGCTCGCAGGACGCCCACCCCGTGGTGCAGCTGCTCACCCCCGAGGGCGAGCGCGTCCACGACGACGAGCACTCCCCGCTCGTGGCCCACCTCGGCGCCGACGACCTGCGCGCCCGCTACCGCGACATGGCGCTGGTCCGCCGCTTCGACGTCGAGGCCACCGCCCTGCAGCGCCAGGGCGAGCTGGCGCTGTGGGCGAGCTGCTCGGGCCAGGAGGCCGCGCAGGTCGGCGCCGGCCGCGCCCTGCGCCCCCAGGACCACGTCTTCCCCACCTACCGCGAGCACGGCCTGGCCTGGTCGCGCGGCCTCGACCCGGTGACCCTGCTGCAGCTCTACCGCGGCACCACCCACGGCGGCTGGGACCCGGCGACGGCGAACTTCCACCTCTACACGCTGGTGATCGGTGCGCAGACGCTGCACGCCACCGGCTACGCGATGGGCGTGCAGAAGGACGGCGCGGTCGGCACCGGCGACGCCGCCCGCGACACCGCCGTCCTGGCCTGCTTCGGCGACGGCGCCAGCGCGCAGGGCGAGGTCAACGAGGCGTTCGTGTGGGCCGGCGTCTTCAACGCCCCCGTCGTCTTCTTCTGCCAGAACAACCAGTGGGCGATCTCCGAGGGCAACGAGCGGCAGATGCGCGCCCCGCTGTACCAGCGCGCCGCGGGCTTCGGCTTCCCCGGCGTCCGGGTCGACGGCAACGACGTCCTCGCCGTGGAGGCCGTGGTGACCGCCGCGGCCGAGCGCGCCCGCGCCGGTGAGGGCCCGACCCTGGTGGAGGCCTTCACCTACCGGATGGCGGCGCACACGACGTCCGACGACACCACGCGCTACCGGAGCGCCGCCGAGGAGGAGGTGTGGCGGGCCCGCGACCCGCTCGCCCGCCTGGAGGCGCACCTGCGCGCCAGCGGCGGCGCCGACGAGGCCTTCTTCACCGACCTGCGCGCCGAGGGCGACGCGCTGGCCGAGCGCGTGCGCCGCGAGGTGCGCGGGATGACCGACCCGGAGCCGACCTCGATGTTCGACCACGTCTACGCCGAGCCCCACCCCCTGGTGGAGGAGGAGCGCGCGTGGCTCACCGACTGGGTGGCCGCCGGCGGGGAGGAGGGCCGATGACCACGCTGACGCTCGCGAAGGCGATCACCGCCGGGCTGCGCTCGGCCATGGATGAGGACGCCAAGGTCCTCGTCATGGGCGAGGACGTCGGCCGCCTGGGCGGGGTCTTCCGGGTCACCGACGGCCTGCAGAAGGACTTCGGCGAGGACCGCGTCATCGACACCCCGCTGTCGGAGGCCGGCATCGTCGGCACCGCGATCGGCATGGCGATGCGCGGCTACCGGCCGGTCTGCGAGATCCAGTTCGACGGGTTCATCTACCCGGCGTACAGCGAGATCGTCACCCAGCTCGCCAAGATGGGGAACCGCCTGGCAGGTGCCGGGACGCTGCCGGTGGTGCTGCGCGTGCCCTACGGCGGCGGCATCGGCGCGGTCGAGCACCACAGCGAGTCGCCCGAGGCCTACTTCGCCCACACCGCCGGCCTGCGCGTGGTCACGCCGTCCACGCCGCAGGACGCCTACTGGATGATCCGCCAGGCCATCGCCAGCCCCGACCCGGTGATGGTCTTCGAGCCCAAGCGCCGCTACTGGGACAAGGGCGAGGTCGACACCGACGCGCCTGCGCCCCCGCTGCACGCCGCCCGCGTCGTGCGCCCCGGCGAGCACCTCACCCTCGTCGCCTACGGGCCGAGCGTGAAGGTCGCGCTGGACGCCGCGGAGGCGGCGGCCGCCGAGGGCACGAGCGTCGAGGTCGTCGACCTGCGCACCCTCTCGCCGGTCGACTTCGACACCGTGCAGGCCTCGGTGGAGCGCACCGGCCGCCTCGTCGTCGTCCACGAGGCCGCCACGTTCCTCGGCCTGGGCGCCGAGCTCGCCGCCCGGATCACCGAGCGCTGCTTCTACGCCCTCGAGGCGCCCGTGCTGCGGGTCGGGGGCTTCCACGTGCCCTACCCGGCGGCCCGGATCGAGGAGCACTACCTGCCCGACGTCGAGCGCGTGCTGGACGCGGTCGACCGCTCGATGGCGTTCTGAGGAGCTGGTCGCAGTGGCACAGGTGCAGCGCTTCGCCCTGCCCGACGTCGGGGAGGGCC
>Ga0210040_10002182_pt1 | contig 27960 bp, 18 predicted proteins | sample CryGeyCG12114_NA_FD_185462 | JGI IMG/M metagenome (GOLD analysis project Ga0210040, IMG submission 185462) | Groundwater microbial communities from aquifer - Crystal Geyser CG19_WC_8/21/14_NA (SPAdes) (version 2) | ecosystem: Environmental > Aquatic > Deep subsurface > Groundwater | place: USA... | reverse complement strand
CCGCCACGGTGTCTGACGCTGTCTGCTTCGGCTCCAGCACCGGCAACATCACGCTGCAGGTGGCCGGGGGCGAGGGGCCCTACACCTACAAATGGAGTGACGGCTCGACGGAGGCAGCCCGCGTAGGCCTGCCGGCCGGGCAGTACGCGGTGGAGATCACCGACAGCGCCAGTCCGCAGCCGCTCAACCCGGATTTCGAGCCCGACAGCCCGTACCAGACCTTCTCCGAGGATCACCCGGGTGTGGTGGCCATTGTTGTCATCGTAGGGCAGAACTCGCAGCTGGAGGTGGTAGGGTCCATCGGCAACAATACCATCGAGCTGCAGGTTTCCGGGGGCGTGCTGCCCTATTCCTTCCGCTGGCACGACGGCGTGACCACACGCGACCGGGTGGATGTGGATCCGGGCTCTTACACCGTTAAGATTACCGATGGCGTCGGGTGTCAAAAAGAGATCACTTTCACCATTTCACTGGAGCGCTTCTTCTTCTCTAAAAACCCGCTGCTCCTGAGGCTTCAGGCCACTGATCTGGAGAACAAGCCCAACCTGCGCTTTATCTGCGAAGTGTGGGTGGAGCCGGAGTATCTCTCCGGGGAGTTCGTGCTGGCCACGCCGGAGCCGTTCGAGCACCCGGCAGACGCGAACGGCTACACGCAGTTCGATGTCTCCGACATTCTGGACGCTTTTGTGGCCCCGCACCTGCCCGAGTTCAATCAGGGGGTGGTGCTGCGGGCAGACAGGAGTTTTAAGCGCTTCTACCTGCGCCACACCGAGGCATGGGGCGATCCGGTGACGCTGGCACCTTTCACGGTGCAGGACAACCGCTACGTGCTCTGCGGTGGGCTGGACTCCCCGGAGCACTACGCCGAGACGTACTTCAAAGGCTTCCGGCAGAACCGCAAGCCTTTCTTCACCTGGGAGCCGGCTGTCAAGAACGTGCTGCCCGGCCAGCCGGAGTACCTCTACTTCATGCCCGACTCCTTTGACCTTGCCGACTTCCGGGTGAAGGCGAAGGTGACCTACAGCGACGGAAGTTCCGCCACCTTCACGCTCTTTACCCAGGCCGGCATCAAACGCTTCGAACTCTACATCATTCCGGCTGGCCACGACCAGTTGGGCCTGGGCCAGACACAGCCGGGCAAGCAGGTGCGCCAGTGGGATATATACCTGGTGGATGCCTACAACAACGTGCTCTCCGAGACCAGGCGCTACGTGGTGGATCACCGCAACTATGAGCAGCAGCGCTTCTTCCTGTACGCCAATTCCATCGGCGGCTACAACACGCTGGCGGCCACCGGCAGGGCCAAGCTGTCGGTGGATCCGCAGGCGCAGCTGCTGGAGCGCAGCCGGCCGCTCGATGCCGTGAGCGGCGACACCATTGTCGTTTCCAAGTACAGCAGGCGCACCCTGCTTTTGAGTACCGGCCTCAAGACAAAGGCGGAGCTGCAGGCGCTGCAGGACTTCCTGAACTCGGAGGATGTGAAGCTGGTGGGCGAAGACCGCTACATCGCAGGCAGGCTCTCTGACAAGGCCGCCGACGTGTACGATGAGGCGGATACGCTCAACGCCTTCACGTTTGATTTTATCCTGGACAAGATGCAGCGCTACACCCCGCAACTCAGGCTCGCCGGCTATACCGACGAGTCCGCCACCTTAACCCCGCTTGCCCCATGATCGCCTTCAGGATAGAAAACGAGGAGCTGGACCTGGAGGCCAGCACCTCGGTGCAGGTGGAGTACCACTCCGGCCTGTTTGAGACCGAGCGCATCCCCGGCATGCTCACCTTCCCCATCACGCTTCCCTGGAGCAAGAAAAACAAGCGCCTGCTCGGCTTTCCGGGAAACCTGTCGGTGCGGCGCTACCGCAAAGAGCCTTTTAATTGCCAGATGTACCTGGGCAATCTCTGGCGGGTGGGCAAGCTCTACATCCTCAGTACTTCAGACAAAGGCATCAGCGTCAACTTTCAGTCAGAGGTAGGGGATCTGGGAGAAGGGTTTAAGAATGACAGCCTGCGTGATCTGGATTTGGGTTCAGGCTTTGAGTTTGCGCATTTCAAGGTGGCCAACGAAAAGTTCCCTGATAACGGCAGTGTTCCTTACCCATACCTGGTGCACATACTGCGCCAGGTCATGCTGCAGTATGGCTACACGGTCTCCGGCTCCTGGCTCGAAGAAGAGAGCACAAGAGCCCTGGTGATCTACAACACCCAGCCTCCGGATCCGGAGCAGGTGATCTATGCCCAACACCTGCCGGACATGAAGGTGAATGAGTTCATGAAGGCCATCAGGGCTGCCTTCGGGCTGGGCTTCCTCTTCAACGCCACCACCCGGGTGATGGAAATCGTCAGGCTGAGGGACGTGATACAAGAGACTGCCTATGCGGACTGGAGAGAGAGGCCTTTGCAGCTAAAAGGGTGGAAGCCCAACGACACGGACGGTTTCAGGCTCGAGTTCAAGCCTGTCCGGGAGCAGGCACTGGCCTACCAGGTAGGGCGCGGCAAGCAGGTGATCCCCATTAACATGGGCACACTGGCCATGGGCGAAGATGCCACGGGAGTTGTGCCGACCGACAGCAAAGAGCCCAGCTTTGACGGCAAGTTTGACTTAGTGCTGCTCTCCTGTGTTTCCGGTCAGGGCCAGGCACTGGTACCGGAAACGCTCTTCCTGGAGTGCCACCGGGAGTGGCTTTCATTTCTTTCGGAAACCGAGTCGATCGAGACGGAGATCAGCCTCCACATCACCGACCTGCGCACGCTGCGTCCGGAGCGGAAGGTGCTGGTGCGTGACGGGCATGTGCCTTTGAAGGCCTTCTGGACAAAGATCAGCGTCACCATCAGCCTACAGGACGGCATCAAAACAGCCAAGGCTCCGCTCTTAAAAGTGAACATCTGATGGAGAATCCGAAAAGCAAACGGGAAGTTGCCGAAGAGTGGCTTCAGTACGCGGTGCAGAACTGGAGAGCCAATATCGTGCAGATGCGCGTGAAGGATACCAGCTACCTCTACAACAGCTTCAAAACCCAGGTGATCGACCAGGCAGGCGGCGACCGGGTCAAGATAACGATCGCCTACGCCTGGTACGGACAGATGGTCGACATGGGCGTGGGCCGCGGTACCAGGACCGGCGAGAGGAAGGAAAACGCTGAGTCGCGGCGGCTCATCGGCCGGGTGCGCGGCAACGCCAGGAGACCGAAGAAATGGTTCTCCAAGTCGCGCGACTCCATTGGGTACCAGGCATTCCGGCTCTCCGTGCTCATGGGCGAGTGGAAGGCGAATGAAAGCGTCGAGAAAATAAAGGGAAGCATAGACCATAACTTTGTAATCAACTACTAATGGCCGCAACAAAAGAACAACGGGAAATAGAGATCGTCATGAACGGTCAAAAGGTCAACGCCTCCCTGAAGGAAATGGGGGCATCGGCGGCGCTGATGAATAACCAGCTCCGGAAAATGGCCGCCGACGATCCGGGCAGGGAGAAGCTGAAAGGCGACTTCAGCGCCATGCGGGACCGGATCAGCAGCGTGAAGCAAGAGCTCTACGGCGTGGAGAAAGCGACCCTGGCCGCCAAGCTCGGCTTCAACGACATGGGCGGCCTGATGAAAACGGTTATGGGCACGGCAGGCGGCCTCCTGTTGGGGGGCGGCATTGAGAGCCTGGTGGGGAAGGTCATCGGATTTTTCGGCGACTCCTCCACGGCAGCTAAAGACTTTGAGACCTCCCTCTCCAGTTTATCCGCCATCACCGGCGCGACCGGCGACGAACTTCGCTTTTACGAGGAGCAGGCCCAGCTGATCGGCCAGACGACTTCCCTCAGCGCGACCCAAGCCGTGGAGGCATTTAAGCTGATCGGTTCTGCAAAGCCTGAGCTGCTGGCCAACAAAGAGGCACTGGCTGCCGTCACCCAGGAGGCCATTGCCCTGGCCGAGGCATCGGGCATGGACCTTCCGGAGGCGGCCAACTCGCTGGCCAGCTCCCTGAACCAGTTTAACGCAGGGGCCGAAGAGTCCGGGCGCTTTATCAACGTACTGGCGGCGGGCGCAAAGGAGGGCAGCTCTGAAATCGCGGAGACGGCTGCGGCCCTGAAGAACGCCGGCACCGTGGCCTCCGGAGCGAACCTTAGCTTTGAGGAAACCAACGCGGCCATCCAGGCGCTGGCAGAAATCTCCATCAAAGGCGGCGAGGCCGGCACAGGCTTGCGAAACGTGCTCCTCACCCTGCAGTCCGGGGCCGATGACACTAACCCTGCCGTGGTAGGGTTGGAAACTGCCTTGGACAACCTGGGCAAAAAGAACCTGAGCACCGCAGAGCTGGCCAAGCTGTTCGGGAAGGAAAACGTGGTGGTGGCCAACCAACTGGTCAACTCCCGCGAGAAGATAGCTGACCTCACGGTGGCCATGACCGGCACCAGCACCGCATATGAGCAGGCTGCCACGAACATGGACAACCTGGAGGGAGACGTGAAGTCGCTGGATTCGGCCACAGAGTCTCTCCAAATCGGCATCGGGAAAGGGCTAAACGTAGCGATCCGGGAGGGTGTGAAGTTCCTGACAGCGTTAGTGCTCACCCTGAAGGAGGCACCGAACTTTGTCCGTGAAAACAAGGACCTGTTCATCACGCTGGGCGTGGCGATTGCCGCACTCAACTTAGCCAACATTAAAGCCGCTGCGAGTGCCATCGCGCAGACTGCGGCTGAGAAAGGGAGGGCGATCGCCACCAAATCAAGTGCCGCTGCGCAGTGGGTGCTCAACGCTGCCATGTCCGCCAACCCGATCGGCGTGGTGATTGCCCTTATTGCTGGGCTTGTGGGAGGTTTCGTGATGCTTTATAATCGCTCAGAGAAGGTGCGTGGAGCTGTGAACGGCATATGGGAATCAATGCAGCAGTTAGGTCGCAACATCAAGGAGATCGCCACGGCTTTTCTAAGTGGTGATATCACGGCAATCATGTCTGCCTTCAAAAACATAGGCAGCGGTGTTGGCGACGCATACTCTAAAGGCTATCAGGAGAAACTTGCCCAGGAGAAAGCTAAGCAAAAGAAAAAAGAAGAGGCTGAGCACCAGCAGGCCAAGCAAAAAGCCGAAGATGAAGGAAAGGACCTTGGCAAGGCTACCGCTGACGGTTTTGCCGCCAGCCTGAAAGGCAAGAACATCGGTCAGCTGGAGGCCATGCTGGAGGAGGAAACGGATGCGGCCCACAAAAAGCTGATCCAGAAGCAGCTCACGCACCTGAAGGAAGTTGAGAAAAAAGAGAAAGAGCACCGGGAGAAACTCAAGAAGGCGCGGGAGGAGTATAATGATGCCGTGGCCAAATCTGAGCTGGAGAATGCCAAGCTCAAGATCGAGCTGATGGAAGACGGTGTTGACAGAGTACTGGCCAAACTCCGCTTTCAGCACGAGCAGGAAATTGAAGAGATCCAGAAGCAACAAAGCGCTGTGCTGGCCAATGTGGCTGCCACAGAGGAAGAGAAGCAGGTGCTGCTGGATCAGTACGCAGAGCAGCAGCGCATGAAGGAGGAGGCTCTGAAGCTCGCTGAGGAAGAGGCAAGAGCGGCTGATAAAGAGAAAAAAAAAGAAGAATATTTCACACAACTTGAAGAGGAGGAGGAATATCAGGCATTAGCCTTGGAAGAGCAGTTTCTACGTGCCTTTGATGCTGAGGCTGCACGGGAGCAGGCGTTGGTTGAGCTTCACAAGCAGACACTTGATCAAAAGCTGGCGCACCTTCAAGCAGCAGGTCAAGGCGAAACAGCGGAGGCGCTGCGCATAAAGAACGAGCTTATCAAAATTGAAAAAGAAAAAACTGACACCATTAAGAAACATGCAAAAATGCGTGAAGATGCTGAACGAGATCTAACTATAATGCGTGTGCAATTGGCTGGAGACGCTTTAGATGGCGTTATGGGCTTTATGAATCAAGAATCAGATGCATATAAAATTTTTCTTCGGTTTAAGAAGATGGCGTCTACTGCAGAAGTTATCCTGAATCTAGAGAAAGAAGTTGCAGCTAATAATTTCAATGCTGTAGCAAATCCGCTAGCTACACTTCCTGGAATGGGGCCCATACTACTAGCTCAAGCTCAAGTGCTTAATACAATGGCAAAAATTCGGGCTGGAGTTTCTGTAGCCAAGATTATGGCTTTTGAGAGAGGCGGCATGACCAGGGGAGGCCGGACTATTCCCATGGCAGAGATAAGCGGCATGTGGCAAATGGCCGGTGGCCACTCCGGAGGTTCCATCGGAGCCTTTGCGGACGGCGGCTGGGTGAACGACGCGCAGCTGGGCCTGATCGGGGAGCGTGGCCGCGAGCTGGTGATCCCGAACTGGATGGTGGAGTCGCCCAAGTACGCTAACCTGGTGGGTTACCTCGAAGCAGAGCGCCAGAAAGGTATCCGTGCCTTTGCGGATGGGGGTATGACATCCGGATCAGCGCCTGCTCTGTCTGTTGCGGATTCTGAAAGCAGGCCTTTGAGCAGATTCGAAACGCAGCTGCTGCAGAAGTTCGATACGCTAACCGAAGAAGTGCTGAGCTGGCCAAATCGGCTGGAGGTGCACAATAATGTGGGGGAGACGCGAGATAAGCTTCAGCTCCTGAATGACCTGGAGGAAAGGGCATCCGGGTAAATATGTCTTTTTATTTCAGGGGCTGCAGGTATATACTTGCAGTCTCTGCATTAGAACACATGTTGTTCACTAAAAAACGAAGCCATGAAAAAGTAATCCGGCAATTTTGCACGACCTTTGGATTGCCCCCGAAATGGAAGCAGGCTCAGTCGTGGGGATTGGCCTGCCAGGGATAGGGGTCAACCAACCAAAAGAGCGGACGTGAGTTCGCTCTTTTTATTTGTCAGGTTAGTGTCGGCAAACTTGGGGAATTTCATGATCACATCCTCGTTCCGGATCATGCCCAGGTCGCGCAGGTATTTCAGCGTCTGATCAAGCGAGGTGTGCCTGTTGTGCTTCTGAATGGCGATCGGGTCAGCCCCCGCCAGGTATAGCATGATATTGCCTGTGTGCTTGTAGCTGTAGAGAGTATAGGGCTTATCCGTAAGATCGAGCTCCTCGAGGTATTTTTTGTGCTGCCGGTAAAAGTAATTGATGCCAGCCGGCTCCGTTCCAGGCTTCCCTTGGTTCGTGAAGATGTAGAACTCGGGAGGATAGCTCCGGAGATCGTTTTCCTGAATGAGCAGCTCCAGGTCAGGAGGGATACTGATGTGCTCCCCACGGTCACCCTTGGCGTTTTCTGCAGGGATGAAAATGGTAGACTCATGTATATGTTTTACCTGGATAAAACGCGTCTCGGAACCAGGCCTGGAGAAGGTGTAGTAGACAAACTGGATAAAGAGCAGCAGGTGGTCCTCTCCATCCTCTTTCAATCTGTTGTACATCAGCTGCAGCTGTGTATGGGAAAAAGGAGCGTGCTTTCCGGACTGCGTGCGCTTTTTCTTGAGCTTCTGGATGATATTCTTCTTTTTCTTGATCAGCTCTTGAGCCACATAGGCATTGTAAACGGCATTGAAGTATGTATGGTAGTTGTTGTAGGTTTTGTTGCCGACGCCAATTACCTCTTCACCGTTCTTCCGCTTGACAACTTTCTCATTCTTAAGGTAATTGAAGAAGGCATTGGCCATCTCCAGGTTGAAGTCGATCAGCCGGATATCACCGATGCCATTGGCATCCAGCCATGGGGAGAGCGTGTTCAGTAGGGTGCCGTACCATTTGATGGTTTGCTTGGATAGGGTGTTTTTATTGTTCTCCATGTGGAGCTCAATCGCCTCCTTCAGGGTAAACCGATTGATATCGATCCTGGACTTGAACTGATCCTGGGGCAGGTCCCGCTTGATGCACCAGCCTCTTTTAAGCATGGAGTTGATGTTGTCTACCAGGATTCCACCTACGGAGCGCCTGGTCTCGGGATCAGGGTACTTGTTTACATCATAGACGCGCTTGCGCTCCAAGGCTCCCTCCCCGAAATTCTTATTTTCATTCCAGACATAGAAAATAACATACCACCTTCCGTTCTTAATTTCCACCAACCTGGCCTCCTTAAAAGGGTACTTCTTTTCTTGTTTCTTCATCCCAACTGCCTTAATAACTGACGCAAGAAATTTATTTTCCATGAAAAAGGCCTTTTATGAGCTATAAAAGGCCTTTTTACTTGTCGGAGTGGCGGGATTCGAACCCGCGACCTCTCGATTAGCAGTCGAAGTAACGCTTGCCTACGGCACCTGCTCCAGTAAGACAGAGGCGACAGGCAAATGGAGTTGGATTTAGCGTGACAGGCGAAGTAACTCCATTTAACGGCACCCTGTTTTGTATTTAAGAAGTGGGCGACAGGCGATAAGGGACCTAAACCTTTTGCAAGGCGTTGCTCTACCAGCTGAGCTACTGCGCCTTTCGGCACAGGCAGGGTTCGAACCTGCGACACACGAAGTAACCCTTGTCTACGGCACCACTTCAATACCTAAGACGAGCGGGCGAAAGGCGGCCGGAGACTTAAAAATGTACTCACTGGCGTGTTACCCTTTCACTATTCCTGGCCTTTACTGGCCTGAGAAGCAGGACTCGAACCTGCAACTCCAGTACCCTGACGAAGTAACTCCAGCCTACGGCACCGCTCATTTTAAAATCTTAAAAGCAGGAGGGCAACAAGCGGCCCGTGACAAGGCTGTTGGCAGCCTGCAGGATTTGAACCTGCTCGTCATTGTAAGACTTCACCGAAGTACCACGCACCTACGGCACCTCCTGCTTATTTATAAATCCACTGCCTCAATGGTCTCCAGGGCAGTTCCTCCGTTCTCTATTGCCTCCAGCACCTCGAATATTTTGTCGCTCCAGCCGGCTATGAGGAAAACATCTTCCTGCAGCAGGTTGATAGGCGAGGCACCATAGCCCGCCAGATCGAAGAGGTAGAGGCGGGCATTGGGTGCCACAGCCTTGTACTTCTTCCACTCCTGGGTCAGACTCTGGTGGTAACCTGAGTTGTCCCAGAGCTGACAGTCGGTGAAGATCATTACTTTGTCTGCCTTTACGCGCCGGTTAACCAGGTCACGGATGACCAGGTATCCGTTGGTGGAGTAGCCCACCTCACCCTCACGTCGGTAGAACTCCTGCACATTGGCCAGCACACTTTTGCGAGGCAGGTTCACAACTTTCCAGGTGTCGCCGAACATGCCGGTTATCACATTCCGGCAGCGGTGCTGCAACAGCATGCCCAGCATCAGCCCAATGTCGTAGTTCAGGATTTTGCTTCGTGGAGAAACAGCCTTTTGCATGGAGCCTGACACATCGCAGGCCACTACCACGCGCACCTCCTCACTGAAGCCCTGCATGTTCTGCACACTTACCTGTACCGCCTCCTCCAGCGCATCCAGCACAAGAGAGGAGTATCCGGACTTCAGCTGCAGCACCTCGCGGTACGCCACCAGGTAACGGAATGGCAACTGCCTGGCCTTCTGCACGGCGCGGGCATCGGAGAGGGTGGTACATACGCGCAGCATGTGCGCGCCCGACACCCCTGCTTCCATGATATTGCGCAGGTTACGCAGCAGGGCCATGTAACCGAGCCTGTTGCTGTCTAGCAACTCCTCCCACTTTGCCCGCACTGCAGCGGCTTTGGCTGGGGCACTTTCAAACGCCTGCTGCCCCAGGGCAGACAATTCCGTCTCCCAGGTATAAGGCGTGGCCAGCGTATCGGCGGCTATCTTGTCGAAGAGCGCCCGCTGGTTTTCGTCTTTTGACTTCGGGTGCACTAGGAACAGTGCGTCGCGTAGTCTGATGTCTGTGGCGCGGTTATACTTGGCGAACTGGTACTCGTCGAAGCGGTTGAAGGCCATGGCCAGTCCTTTCTGCAGCTGCTTGGAGAGGCGGCCCAGCTTCTTGGTGCCCGTGCGCCCGTTGCTTAGGCTGTAGTAGGCGAGGAGCTCCGTAATCTCGTCGGCGCGCTGTACTACGCGGGCAACGGTGCGGCTCACCAGGTCATCGCCGGCATGTACTTTTGCCAGTTCCACCACCAGTACCAGCGGCACGCTGCGCAGGTGCATTTGTGTGCGGGCATACACCGCCAGCTTCGCCACAAACAGCGGCTCGTTCTGTGCAATAAGCTCCCGGATACACTCCAGGCGCTTGTCGCTGCTCTCGTAGAAGGTGTCGTTCAGCGAAGCGGTCACAACGGCTGCATACAGCTCGGCGGCTGGTCCTGTTTTCCAGGCCAGCGCTCCTTCGTGGTTCGTGGTCTGGTGCTTTTTAGGTGTGAGAAAGTTGAACTTCATGGCCTTTTCCTTTTATGATAGACCAAAGTTCAGGGGCTAGTGCGCAGTCTTTTTGCGCAGGAGGAGGGGAGATGAAAATAATTTAAAAAATATTTAAAGGGTAGAGAGTTAAAATATAGTATTTTACATATATAAACATAGAGTTGTTTGTTGAAATTGGTATTAAACCTATGTTCATATCTTATACAATGTAGCTTGCCCAATAAACAATGAAAAAATTTGCACTTGTTTTGCTAAGCGTTCTTCTACTTTGTTCTTGCCACGAGCGCAACGAAGAAAAGAAGCTCTTGCCAGAGTTATATGGACATTGGTTGCCAGCGGACTTATCGGATAAAGACACGGGAAATGAACGTCCACCTCCTATTGCTGGGCTGGTTGAGCAGGGGTTCTCTTTTGACTCAAACGGCATAGCAGATGTTAAAAGGGGATACTATAGAATGCTGCGTGGCGAAGAACGAAGGGACAGAAAGCTCATCTATCTTGGTTCTAAAACAAAATATTATGTAAAAGGAGACAGCCTGAAGATATTTAATCTTACAGACTCCACATGGTGGGGCCTCAAGGTTGTTAAACTCACGGAAGATACACTCTCGTTTGCAACTGAGCGGGGTGAGCCTTGGACGTTTGTACGAAAGAATTACAGCTCGAATGCTGAGCCAACCTTCGATAAAATAGTAGTTTCAACCTCTGGTTGCTATGGCACTTGTCAGGTTTCCAACACCATCATCAGTTCTGACGGTCAGGTGACATTCTATGGCGAGCGCTACACAACCAAAACCGGTTTTTATACTGGTTCTGTTCCAGAGGAGCTTTATCAGGAGTTAGAAATCAACTTTAGGAAGGCTGACATTGTGAATCTTCCTAAGGAATTTTCAGGGGGATTTACGGATGGTGAGAAGATTACTGTTTCTTTCATCAAAGGTGACAGTATCTATAAGACGGTATCAGATTACGGAAATGCGGGGCCAAATGAATTGGTCTGGGCATTCATCCCATTCCGCTATCTCTACCAACAAATAAACCTAAAGCCACTGCACAAAGCGAGGCTGCCTTTTTATCCCGCACTTCATTTTCTGAAGTTTGAGAAGAATGGTATAGAGTTAGTGCTGCCCCAGTCGGAGAGCGTATTGGACTTGCAACAAAAAAGTGGACAAAGGGTTAAGCTGCTAAAAGTTTAAAATTTAACAGTTCTTCCATTTGTATAGGTGTACGGTACCCCAGGCTTGAATGGAGTCTTTCCCTGTTGTAGAAGATCTCGATGTATTCGAATATCTCTACTGCAGCCGCTCTCTGATTTTCAAACCTGGAGCCATAAACGCACTCGGTTTTCAGGCTCTTGAAGAAGCTTTCAGCCACGGCGTTATCCCAGCAGTTGGCTCTCCGGCTCATGCTTTGGCGAATCAAGGGATACACCCCAAGTTCCTCTCTGAACTCGTCACAGGCGTACTGCACGCCTCTGTCAGAATGGAAGACCAGCTCCTGAGCAACAGGTCTGTTTCTGACAGCCATTCTCAAAGCCGCCACTGTCGTATGCTTTGCTTTCATGGTTTCACTCAAGGCCCAGCCAATTACTTTTCTGTCGGCTAAGTCCAGCACTACAGTCAAGTAAAGCCACCCAGACAGGGTTCTGATGTAAGTAATGTCCGACACCCATGCCTGGCCAGTGGCCATAGCCGAGAAGTTTCGGTTCAGCAGGTTCTCACTGACTGTAAAACTGTGTTTCGAATCTGTGCTCATCCTGAACCTTCTTACCATCTTGGCCTTGATGTGTGCCTGTTTCATCAGCCGGGCCACTCTAGGCCTTGAAACCTGGACTTCCTTGGCTTTCAGGACCTCGCTTATCCTGGGGCTACCGTAGCGCTGCTTGCTTTTCTTGTGCTCCTCCCTGATCAGAGACAGTAGCTTCTCGTTTTCTTTGGCTCTTTTGGACACGAATCCTTTTAAAGAATCATAGTAACCGCTCCTGCTGACTCTGAACACCTCACACATCTTCTCAACGGGAAATCTGGAACTCTGAGAGGTTATAAACCCGTAGATTTCCCGTCTCCCCTGGAGAAGATGCTGACGGCCTTTTTTAAGATATCCCTTTCCATCTCCACATCGCGCAGCTGCTTCTTCAGCCTGGCTATCTCTGCTTCCTCTGGAGTATGCCTGGGTTTTCCATGGCCTGTGAAACTGCCTTCTGGCTTCTCTAAGTGCTCTGAGCGCCAGCGGTAGATAAGTTCTGGGCGAATGCCCAACTCCTTGCCTAGCTCCTGTATATTCTCTCTGCTCTTGCTGAGTTCTACAGCCATCAGCTTGAATTCCTTGTCGAACTTTCTCCTCTCTTGGGACATAGCGTTAAGTTATTGGTTTTTCGCTTAACTCTCTGTCCGCTCAAATGTAGCAGCTCCATCTTGCTGTGGGACTACCTTCGCATAGGAAAGAAAACGAATATTTCATTCAAGGATAGATTTACCTTGAACTTCAAGCACAACACCTTATGGTTTCCCTCTCGGGATGAAAAAATGAGAGGTGAGGAGTACGACAGTTCTGAAGCGGAGAGAGTGAAAGAGATTTCAACTGATGGGAGGTACTTTAGGTTTATAGTGGAGGGAGAGGACCCTGTAACCATAGATACTGGGTTTAACTTCTTTGACAGGAATTATTCTGAGGAAGAATTCAAAATAAAAGGGGAATATTAGCAAAGGTTAAATTCCATAGGCCAACACACCTTACGGTAGTTGAGCCACCACAAAGCTAATCACGTTGCCAATAATGCAAAACCAAATTTAAATGATCAAGACGCTAACCATCTGCTTCTTTTTGCTGCTGTCCTTTACATATGTCAAGGCGGATACATGGCATGACCCAACCTGGCAAACGATGATTGATAGTTCTGATGTGATAGGTCTTTTCCAAATAACAGGTGAAGGAGATTTCAGAGCAAGGGCCAAACTGCTTAAGTCCTACAAAGGCGCCTTGGAGCAGGATGAAATATGGATTGCAGGCTTCAGCAATAGGTATGGCCCAATCGACACTATGCGTACAGGAGAAAAATACATACTTTTTCTTAATAAGCATACCCTGACTGATGAAGGAAAGGAATATTGGCTAAAGTTAATTGATGAAGAGCCCGAACTGATTGATTATTATAGTGCTATTCAACAGGGACTTTCTTACCGTGTTTGGTCACCTACCTCAGGAGACTTTCTTGTAAAGGGGGAAAGGGTCAGTTACAATTTGTTAAGCACAAGCCACTCCAGCCAATCTTCTGAAAAATCATTCTCAGAGTTAGATGAATTTCTCGCTGTTGCTGTAAATAGTAAATCCAACGGGAAGTTTCGAAAGCAGCTTCTCCATAAGCTTGAGAAAAGCCTGCTCAATTCCAATTGGGATATGGCTAGTCAATACTTGATGATGTTGCAATTAACGGGCAACCGTTCATACAACAAAGTCTTCAAGAGAGTAGTAGATGCCCCAAATCCAGGTACCAGGCTCGCCCTTGCGCGCCACATGGGAAAGGCTAAGTCTAAAAAGTCAAGAGAAATTCTAATTACACTTCTCAGGGACTCAAGCAGCGTGGTGCAAGGTGAAGCTGTTAGGCAGTTATCAACTGGGAGTGCCGATTTTGTAGGACCTGTGTTGCTTGCACAGCTAAAAGAAGCGGGTACGGGTGGCATCTACCCAGCCAGTATAATGGATCCGGTGCGCAATGAGCTAGAGGGTGGTAAAGTAGAGATAATAAGGACCTTGGGTGAGCTAAAGTACAAACCAGCTGCAAAGTATCTGCTACCACTACTCGAGACTGAAGATGAGTATTTGTTTAAACTTGTTATTGCCACTTTACAGAAGCTTGATAACAAAGAATACATACCTTATTTGAATGAGCATCTAAAGAAAGGCACTGAATCATTGATTTTCGACATCAGTATGTTGATCTCTGAAAATGACCTGGAGGAAAGCAAGCAAGCGCTGATGGACTACATTTCATCACACGAAAGGAATGATCAGACTAGCAATGAATTTGCCATCTCCACCTGTTGTGGTCTCGGACACTTTAAGGACCAAGAAACAATCCGGTTCCTGTTGTCCGATTTTAGTTCATTTCTTCTAAACCTGGATTCAGTTGATCACTCAGCCCAATCAAAGTGGCTCCGCCAGTACTTTGAAACCTTTACTGACCTCCAGGTGGAGGAAGCAAGGCCACTGATATACAAGTCGCTGTTTCATTGGCTTGGTTTAAGCAATGAGTTTGCCCAAGATCCTGTGCTCTTCTCTATTAAATCTGCCAAAGAGGATTCTATAAACTCAAGGGTAAGAGAGATATTACATGAATACGATATAAAAGAGGTGCAGACTCTGGCATTTATAGAAAGTAGATTGGAAACAGCACAGAATGACAATACTGAGGACAAGTTCATCGTGCAGGTAAAGTTGAAGGATGATGAGCAGCAATCCATCAGCTTGGATGAAATATTATCGGGTGGTGGTAAGAATACAAAAGATTTATTTATGGTTCTTGATAGTGTCCGCACCACAATAAATAAGGAATTAGGGGTGCCGTTAAATAATGTAAGTGTGCAGAAGAACTCCTTCGTCTTAGGTGTAGATAACAGGTTCGATGATCGTTTTTCTTTATTAGGTAGATTTTGTGAGTATGCTGTTGCACTACCAAATGAGAGTGATTTACGTTTTCTAAAAGCTCTTGCGGCAACTGACATTCCTGAAGATGAAGTGGATCAAAGAAAGATACACAGTGCCATTCAGCAGATAGAAGAGAAACTGAAAAAATAAAGCAGCACTTTTGGCAACCATATATAAACTACATGCTTCGGCTAAATAGCTTATCATATCGTCTACACAAGGCCATTGATAAAACAGCAACTTTATTGCACTCTCATATATGCGCATAATTCAGCTGGTAGTGCATCTGTCTAATGAGAAGCTTTAAAGTTGATTCAACTTACTTGCATAAAACTCCCGCCGCACCTCCACCAACACCTTATTCAGCCGCTCCAAATCCGGCTCATCCGGTAGGTCCGAAGCGGCATACAGCGCATCCATTTTAGTTATCCGTTCCTCTGCAATAGCAAGTAATTCCGCATACTCAAAAGCACCGGCTTTTATCTGAAGCAGGAACTCCCGGTTCGGGCGGCGCACGATAATCTGGCCCTGGCTTGCGATTTCTTCGGCCGTGTCGAGGAGGCGGAAGGTGTGCATCAGGTTTTTGGAATCGTAGTTCTTGCCGTGCGAGAGCGTGTTTTCGTAGCGGGCATTGTTTCGCTTCTCCATCCAGTCCCAGTACTCCTTGTATTCTTTGCAGTAGGTGGAGTAGGCGTTCTTGTTGAAGCTCATCACCGCCAGCGGCTGCAGCCCTTTCGGGATGGAGCTCAGTGAAACATCGTTCGCTTTCTCGCTCTGCACAACGCCCCTGAGGTTTGTGCCGGGGTCATGGAACACCGCGTACAGGTCCGGCATGTGCGGGATGCGGGCCAGGCCACAATCCTCCTGCTGCAGGCCCTGCTGCTCCAGGAATTCCTGCACCGGCACGGAACCCTGTCCCTGCGCCACATAGCAGAAATCCAGCACCGACTTGCGCTCCGGCTCCACCGGGTTCACTATCTTTTTGTTCAGTCCCTTCGCCTTCTTCACCTGCGTGAGCGCATACCCCGCAAATGTGTTCTTGCACAGCTTCGATACGAAATCCTGCGGCCTGAACCTGTCGTAGAGCGGGTGCTGGTACAGGATACAATCTTCCGGCATGGCCAGCAGTTCCAGCATGTTGGGGTTGTTTTTGGCCAGCAACTCCACGAAACGGCGCAGCTCATAATATACAATGTCGTTGCTCTCGTTGCTGAGCTGCTCTACGTAGTTCAGACCAAAGTAATCCTCCTCGGGCAGCACAAACACGCCCCGGATATCGGTGTCGGAAGTAGGGGTGCTCAGGCCATAGGCCCTGCTGCCGCTGATGCACTCGAACAGCAGCAGGTTTTTTGTCTTGAGGTCGTCTATGGTTAGTGCCATGCTTGTTCTATTGTTTCCCTGAAGAGTTGGTTCAGCGGCTCTGTCTCGCCCTGTTGTTTCCCGAATTCATTTGTCTTTGCCTCGCAGTAGTCGAGGGTGCTTTTGAGGTAGGCCTCCAGCTCCACCTCTTTCGGGTGCAGGTATTTCTCGTCCACGGTCACCTTTCGCTCCAGCATGCTGTCAATCGTGCTGCTGATGCTCTTTTCCTTCACCAGTGGCAGCAGCTCCCGGAAAGCCAGCGGCGGAATGCTTCTGTGCTCTACTATCCAAAGGCTGGCCAGCGTGGTGCGGAGCAGGTAAAAGTAACTCTTTAGCTTTACCATGTCCCCGGCTTCACAGGCTTTGTAGTAATTGTGGGCCATGCTCATATAGTGGTGCAACCCTGCCCGGCAGGAGAAGTAGGAGGGAGCCAGCTCCCTCAGCCTGTCCCGGAAATCCGTCTGCTGCACGTACACAATCGGCGACTGCATGCGCTCAAACACCGCTGCGTTAGACTTGCGCAGCAGGCGCAGGCTCTTGCGGATGTCCCAGCCCACCAGGTCCAGGTCGCCGCTCAGGTACTCGATGGTGTCGCGCGTGTCGTCGATGGAGAGGTACCAGTCCTTTGGGTGCCGGTAAATAAAGCGCACATCATAATCGCTGTCGGGGGAGGGGAAGCCCCAGGCGCGGCTGCCCGTCTCGCAGGCGAACAGGATTTGCACCCCGTACTGTGTTTCTATCTCCTTTAGCTTCTGTTGTATCTGTTCCTGCATGGCTGTTTCTGTATTTGCTGTTTCAAAGGTAAAGGGGCACTGCGCAGTGTTTTTGCGCAGGAGAGTTTATTTTCTGTGTTTCAAAAAATAAATTCCTGCTGCTCCTGAAATGCTAAAACTTTATCAGCTCTCCTATTAACAGTGAAACCTGCAAAAAGCGGTGTATTGCATGCCAAACCCAAGCTTCAGCCCTTTTCTGAATACTTATGCAACCCTTGCTCCTGGATGAGGGTCATCCAGATGAGAAAAGAAGTCATCCAGATGAGAAAAGAACTTGAGTCTGCACTTAACAAACTTTATCACTATGAAATTACCTAAAGCGTTACTTGGAGCCATACTGGTTGGCATTACAGTTCAGACCACGGGCTGTACACAAGAAGAGTTGCCCGGGCCCAGGACAGAGCAGGGCGGTGAGAAGGGGAAAGAGGTTGTGAAAGTACCGGACAACTGCCCGGCTTGTGGCATGGGCTAAGCTTTGGTGGGGAAAGAACTACATCCTGTGGGGAAGGAGCCGGAAATTCTTGCAGCGATTGCCTGTAATTTAGATGCAGATATTCTGTCTGCGGGTTTTCCTTTGCTGGAAGAGGGCAGGGTAGAGGCCATTGAATGGTCTTTCGATACGCTCTACTGGGCAGCACAGGTGCCTTCCTGGTTTACTGAACTGTTGCTTGCTTACAGCCAACAAAACAGGCTGATTGGTCACGGTGTGTTCTTTTCCCTGCTCTCGGGCAAGTGGACGAAGGAGCAGCAGCACTGGTTGGAGCAACTGAAGCAACTAAGTTCACAGTATTCGTTCGACCACATTACCGAGCATTTCGGCTTTTTCACCGGACAGAATTTTCATTCCGGTGCTCCTCTCCATGTGCCGTACACCAGCACCACTTTGCGCATCGGGCAGGACAGGTTAAGCCACATTCACGATGCCTGCCAATGCCCGGTCGGGCTCGAGAACCTGGCTTTTTCCTACTCGCTGGACGAAGTGAAACAGCATGGCGACTTCCTGGAAAAGCTGGTAGCGCCTGTGAACGGCTTCCTTATCCTAGACCTGCACAACCTCTACTGTCAGCTCCATAATTTCTCCATTTCTTACGAAGACCTGATCGCGCTGTACCCGCTGGACCGTGTGCGGGAAATCCATATTTCAGGAGGCAGCTGGGAGGCTTCTGTGCTTGAACCAGAGAAGAAGATAAGAAGGGACACCCACGATGATGCCGTGCCGGAGGAGGTTTTCCAGCTGCTGGAACTGACGGTGCCCAGGTGCTCCAACCTGAAATATGTTGTGCTGGAGCAATTGGGAAACGGCCTTAAGACCGAAAGCAGCAGAACCCGCTTCCGTCAGGATTTTCTGAAGATGGAGGCGTTGGTACAGAAGAGCAGAAGCAGCCTGTCCAGGCAGGATGACAATCTTTTTCTGCCGCTGCAGCCGCTTCAGACGGGCCCTGTGGTGGAGGATGACATGCTCCACAACCAACAGCTGCAGCTCTCGCACATCCTGGAAACAGCACCTTCCTATGAAGGTGCCCGACAACTGCTCCTTACTTCTTCCCTGGCTGGTTCTGCCTGGAAAGTTGAGGACTGGGAGCCGCACATGCTGGAGACTGCCGTCAGCATTGCACAGAAGTGGAAACGGTAGCCTCGGCATTCTACACTTAGAGTCACCGGGTGCTGTTTCGCTTTCATGCGTCGGGGCAGCATCCTTTATCCTGCAGGAGTAGCCGCCGTCACTTTAATATCCTGTGTCGCTGCCCACTGGCTGATATCCTGCTTGCCCAGGGCGTGGGCCATCAGGTCCGGGAACAGGTCAGGCGTACAGGCAAAAACGGGAATGCCGATAGAGGCAAAATACTCTGCATTCCGGTGGTCGTAGGAGGGAGCTCCATCATCGTTCAGTGCCAGCAGGGTCACCACCTGCACACCCGCATTGACTAACTGCGCCGCGATTTTCTGCATTTCCTTCTCGTTGCCTCCTTCGTAGAGGTCCGTAATCAGCACCAGCACCGTATCAGTTGGCCGGGAGATGATTTGCTGGCAATAGGCCAGGGCCTGGTGAATGTCAGTGCCGCCCCCCAGTTGCACCCCGAACAACAACTCTACCGGGTCGTCCAGTTCTTCTGTCAAATCAGCCACGGCTGTGTCGAACACCACCATTTTGGTTTGCACGGCCGGAATGGAGGCCATCACCGCGCCAAAGATGCCGGAGTAGACCACTGAGCTGCCCATGGAGCCGCTCTGGTCGATGCACAGCACAATGTCCTTCAGTGCCTTTCTTTTCCGGCCGAAGCCAATGCGCGTTTCCGGTATAATGGTCTTGTACTCGGGCTGGTAGTGGCGCAGGTTTTTCAGGATGGTAGACGGCCAGTCTATCTCATTATGGCGTGGCCTGCGGCTCCTGGTAGAACGGTTCAGGCTGCCGGTAATAGCCTGCTGGGTAGGAGCCGCCAGTTTCTGCATCAGTTCTTCCACTACCTTGCGCACCACCTGGCGGGCCGTGTCCTTTGTTTTCTCCGGTATCACCCGGCTCAGGGTCATGAGGTTGGCCACCAGGTGCACATCCGGCACAACAGCCTCCAGCATCTCCGGCTGCAGGAGCATCGACGTCAGGTTCAGCCGTTTCAGCGCGTCCTGCTGCATTACCTTTACCACCGTGTTCGGGAAATACTCCCGAATGTCGCCCAGCCAGCGGGCAACGTTCGGGGAGGAAGCTCCTAAGCCGCCCCTGCGGTTATCGCTGTTGTACAGGGCCTCCAGGGTTTTGTCTATCCCTGTTTCCAGCTGCGACAGGCTGACGGGCAACTCTTCCTTTGTTTCGCTGCCCAAGACCAATCGCCAGCGCTTTAGTTTTTCTTCGTTCATATGCTCAGGCCACTCCGATTAATTTATAAAAAACAGGCAGTACTTTTCCTGCCCGCGCCTCATCCAGGTCCACTTCAGCAGAAACAACTGCTGCAGGAGAACCGCCTGCCTTCGCTTTTTCGGCAAGCTTCCGCTTCTCAGCACCGGTATAATCGGCAAAGGTTCGCCTTAAGATGGGGGCCACCTGCTGAAAAGTATCAGGGTGCAGCGCGGCCAGCCATTCATACAAAATGCTCCAGATGCGGCCATCGAGGATAAGGGTGGTGGCACTGCTCTTAAGAAATCCTTCGAGCCAGGAGGAGGCATAGGCAGGTTCTGTTCCGGGAGAAAGAATACGGCTGAATTCCTGTGCTGTCTGTTCCTCATTCAGCACATGCGCGTCATTCAGAATTTTGCAGCAGGTGCCGCAAACAAGTGCGTTGGCCTGGTGTGCATCCAGCACTTCCAGCAGGGTGGCAAACCACACGTCCTTGTACTCGTCTTCCTCCAGCAGCAGAATGCCCTGCTCCAGCTTCACGATCAGGCTGGCTAAATTTTTTCCTGCATCCTCGTCCACGGCACTGCAGGCTGAAGGCAATCCAGCACAGATACGGGCTACCAGCGAGTCCATAATCAGAGCCAGCGTGTCTGACTTTGTGTTGCGCACGTTGCCATACCTTCTGATTTGCACCAGCGGCAGAAAGGCCTCCATCAGCTCTGTCACATCTGACGTGCCGGCAGCCAATACGTCCATCCGCTTCATGAGCGCAGCCACGCCCAGGGGAAGTTCAGCCGGAATGGCATCACCCAGCAAGTGCGTTATCTCCTGCAGTTGTTTGGCTTGTTTGGCTAAATGGGCCACATAGGCCGTGGCAGCTTCTTCCACGGTGTTACCCCAGGCGGCTTTCTCCAGCAAACTGATGCTGAGCTCAGGGCGCCAGCGAAGCTCCCACTCCTCCTTGAAGGTACCTTTGCCTGCCACTTTTCTTTTTTCTCCCCATGCCATGCCCAGCAGGCGCAGGCGGTGGAGCAGGATGCTTTTCTGCAGGCCGGATTCATCGCGCAAGTCCAGCAGAAGCGATTTTGCACCTTCCTGTGGCTTTAAGCGAAGCTTTTTCTGCCACCCCTCCAGGTCACGCTGCAGGGGCACCTGTGGGGAATCCGCAGGAATGCTTCCTACTTTATGCCCCACGATAAGTTCCCGCCAGATAAGCTGCAACTGCACCTCATCGCCCATGCACATGACTGTGCGCACGGCTTCGTTGAGTTCCTGCAAACCTATCTTTACCTGGTTTCGCAGCGCAGCCAGCGTTTGCGCAAGCCGTACGGTTTCGATGACGTGTGCAGAGGAAATATCCAGCTGGTGTTCCCGGAAGATGCGGGCCACATGGATAAGCCAGTGCGTGCTGTCGTCATCCGGTTTTTGCCAGAGGTGTTCGTACCAGCCGGGGGAGTTGATGCCCGCACCATAACCGCTTTCAAAGGAGAGGCGGCTGTTCGTCCAGGGAATCCAGGTGGCTTCTACTTTTACTTTCGGCAGCTTTTTTAGCAGCTCATCATCTGCTTTCTGTTTGGGCATGTGCTGCAGAGCCGGCACGTGCCAGGCACCGCAGATAACAGCTATGTTATCGTACTGCTCTTTCTGGGCGGTATGTATGCCTTTACGCATAAAGGCCTCCCGAATCTGCTCCACCAGGTCTTCCTTCTCCGGCAGTGAATCCCGTAGTGCCTGCATGGCTTCTGCAACAGCCTGAAAGGTATCGAGGGTATCATGGCGCAGTTCAAACTGCTGCTCCCACCAAATCTCCGCATCAGTATAGCCTGCCAGTTCTGCCAGGAATAGCAGCGGGTTGCGGCGCATGGCCTGCACCTCCGGCTGTTCCTCTTTCTGCTCTGTTGCCTCGTTTTCCGCCTGCAGCGCGAACTTATGCGTGAGCGGCATATCGATGAACCGGATTGGTAGCTTATGCGCAAGCCCATACTGTATGGCCTGCCACTCTGGGGAATAAGCGGCAAAGGGGTAGAAAACCGCCTGCTGAGGCGAATCCGGCCTGTAGACCAGCAAGGCTACAGGTGGTGCCATCTCTGTGTCCTTTGCCCAATGCAGCAGTGCTTCTCCTTCCGGCGGGCCTTCAATCAGGATGATATCCGGCTGCAGTCGCTCCAGTGCCTGCTTTACTTGGCGCGCAGAGCCGGGGCCATGGTGCCGGATACCTAATAAATAAACCATGCGTTCGTTTCTCTCTCGTAAATCTTAAATCTTATTTCGGCGGCTAAGGGTTGCTACAGCATATCGCGGCAGGAGCGGTACAGGCCTTTCCAGCCCTCCCGTTGCTTCATCACTGTTTCCAGGTATTCCTGCCACACAATCCTGTCCTGCACCGGGTCTTTGATGACGGCACCGATGACGCCGGAGGCCATGTCGTCTGCCTGCATGCCGCCATCACCGAAGTGGTGCGAGAGGGCCAGGCCGCTGTTCATCACCGAGATGGCCTCGGCTGTGCTAAGCGTGCCGGACGGGGATTTCAGTTTGTTTTTGCCGTCCAGGTAAACGCCGCTTCGCAGCTCCCGGAAGATGGTGACAATGCGCCTGATTTCCTCTGTGATGGGCTGCTCCAGCGGAAGCTCTATGCTCTTGCTGAAGCTTTGCACGCGTTGCTGCACAATCTCCACTTCTTCTTCCATGGAGGAAGGTAGAGGAAGTATCACGGTGTTGAATCTTCGCTTGAGTGCGCTGGACAGTTCATTTACGCCTTTATCGCGGTTGTTGGCCGTGGCAATCACATTAAAGCCTCTTACCGCCTGCACCTCTGTGTTCAGTTCCGGTACAGGCAGTGTCTTTTCAGAGAGAATCGTGATGAGGGTATCCTGTACATCGGAGCCGATACGGGTAAGCTCTTCTACACGGGCAATCTTTCCATCTTTCATGGCGCGCATCACAGGAGTCTCCACCAGGGCCTCCGGCACGGGGCCTGCAGACAGCAGCTTGGCATAGTTCCAGCCATAGCGTATCGCTTCTTCACCGATGCCGGCCGTGCCCTGTACCAGCAGTGTGGAGTCTCCCGATACCGCCGCCGCCAAATGTTCAGACACCCAGGACTTGGCGGTGCCCGGCAGGCCGTAAAGCAACAATGCCCTGTCGGTGGTGAGCGTGGCGACGGCTATTTCCATAAGCCTCCTGTTGCCGATGTACTTGGCTGTCACCTCAAACCCGTTGGGTAGCTTTCCACCAATCAGGTAGGTTACCACTGCTTGCGGCGACATGCGCCAGTTGGGTGGTACGGAATGCTTGTCCTGCTTTCTTACTTCTTCCAACTCTTCAGCGAACTGCTGCTCTGCGTGTTGGCGTAATATGTTTGCCATGCTTTCTAAATAGATGCGTTTAGTTGTTCTCTTGTTTGTATAATGCGGCTCATTTCGGCGCACATGTTCTTAAAATACTTGACCTGGTACGTTTCATTCTCCTGCATGATGTACCCCTGCAGCACAGGCACCATATCCGGAGACATCTGCAAAGCCCACCGCAGATAGTCCTGCTGGTTGATGGTGTAGGGCTGCTGCATTAGCTGCTTCAGCAGTAGGATGCATACATTGGCAGGGACGAGGGTGTACTCCTCGTCCAGTAGCAGGTGCAGGTAAGGACTGGCGTGTTGTGCCGAGAATTTCTCTGCCCATTTATACCTTTCGGCCAGCGGCAGTACTGCAAGCAACTCTACCTCAGCTACCGCATCTGACTCCAAAAGGGCTAATGCCATGACTGGATGCTTATGACGTACCGCGTTTTGTACCAGAGAAGGCACCCAAAGCTTTTGCTCTTTGTGGGATTTGAAAAGCTGCACAGCGTCCTTCGGGAACAGCTGGTAGTTTTCCTGCCAGAAGGCAGGGTGGAGGTAGCCCATGGCCTGCGCCAGCCAGTAGTCTGCGTCCTGTACGTCTTTCTGGCTGCTCACCTTCTCGATTCCAGCGGCGGCAAGTGCTTCCGGGAGTTCAACCGCACGATTTACCTGTATCACCTTCTTCTTGGCAATAAGGAGCACCCGCTCTTCCTTGATGGAAACAGCAGACCCTACAAATGCTTCTAAAGCCTGGTGTAGCGCAGAACCGGGTAAGGACCTGAGCAAATCATACCCCACCTGCCTGACCCTGGTACTCCTGTCGGTTAGCTGGGAGGTGATGAATGCTTCGTCTGATAAGGAGAGATTTTGCTGCAGGTACTCCAGCAGTTCAGCCCGATTGTTGGCAGTTTCTTCCTGCAGGTTTGCCTGCAACAGTGCCAGGGCTTCCGCCGGAGAGGATTGCCGCAGCATTTTAAGGTATGCTTTCCGTTGCTCCCAGGTTCCTGTCTCCCAGATGTTCTCTTCCGGAGGCGTTAACAGCTGTTGCCACTGCGAATTTATTCCCGCCAGCCAGGTGCCACGGGTGCCACTTACCTGCAGTAGTTGCGCGCGGTGGTGCTTCTTTTCAACAGCCATGCTGAGCAGTTCCGGCAGCAGTGCGGGTAGCACTACTTTGCCTTTCACCTGGCACCGGTAGATGAAATATTCGGCTAAGACGCCTTCTTTATTTTTCAGAAACTGATTCAATAGTGCACTCGCCTCTGCCGATATATACTTCCTGCTTTCTTCCGGAGCAACAGGCAGCCGGAAAGAATTCACTGGCAGCTTTTTGCCAGCTTCTTTTAAAAGCAGGTAGCCGGCTGTTAGTTTAAGTAAGGCGTCTTCCCTGTCTTCGCTTGCTGCAGCAATCTTCTCATTTACCTCCTGCATCACAGGAGGAAGGGCGGTGGGAACAAACTTGCTGGTCCCGATCATGGCTGATTTTATGATTTCCTGCAGCATGCTTATGTCAGGGTATAAAATACATTATCTAACCAGAAAGCATGAATAGTAGCGCCTGCTGGCTCGTGCAATATGAAAGCAGTGCAGGCAGCTCCTCCTGTTATGGCTAATATCCGCCAGCAGTCCGTCTCAGGGTTAAGCAGGGGCAGGGAAACGTCGGCCGCATCTGTTAGGTGCCACGACTGATTCTGGTAAATCACCCGTACCGCATCTCCCATAAAAGGGACTTGTGTGGCAAAGGGCATCACGGCCAGCGTATCTGATAATTTAGATAAAAGCGCAGCGAAGTCCTGTCCTGGAGCAGGTGATAGAATGCTCTTCGTTCCTTTCTGCTGTTTGACCAGTGCCCGCATTGGAAGGGCAGAAGGATAATATACCAGTTCTGCCGCCACGGTGGTGCCCGGAACCAAGGCCTGCTGAGGCGCCTGCCCTGGCCCGTAAAAACTGAGGAGCAATGCAAAGCGCTCTGACTGGTAACCGTACAGCCAGATTTGCTCCACCGTCAGGCGCTCTTCCGTTTCATAGATTTTTGCCAGCACAGCCCGCTCGTCTGAAAGCCCGGCAGTCTCCAGCACCTGTTCCTTCGGAATGCTCCAGCCAATCAGCGTTCGGATATCCGCCTGCAGTGGCGCATCACACTGTTCTATATTTTTATACGCTTCGGTTAGCAGATAAAGGGAGGTGATGCTTTTCAGGAAAGGCTTCTGCCACCCGTCCTGGTAGTAGTTCAGGCCGCTGAGCCTGCGCAGGCTGCCGGCCACTGCCGGTGCCTGCGCATCCACCATGCGCGCTACGATGTTGCTGTTAAACTTATACGCCTCAGCAGGAACATGCATGATGCCGTTGCGCACCAAGTCCTTCAGCCACGTGCGCAGCTCCTCCATGCCACCTGATACTTTCTTTTCGCGTTCCTCCGCCCGTTTTTCCTGCGCCTTATTGTCTATAGGCTTACTTTCTTTGGCAGGTTTTGCCGCTGGCTTGCTTTCCCTCTTGCCGAGCCATTCTTCTACCTGCGGCTCCAGTTCAGTGGCACCGGTAAAAACACCAGGGCTTCGGGCATGCAGAAAAAGGAGGCCGAGGCCATGCTTGCAGGGGAATTTGCGGCTGGGACAGGAGCATTTAAACGCTACCTGCTGTAAGTCCACCATCGTTCTGTAAGGGTTTTTGCCGCTTCCCTGGCAGTCTCCCCACATGGCTTTTTCGTGGATGTACTTGGTGACCCATTTTGAATTGTTGGCGAGCTGCTGGCCGGCTTTCACAGAGGCGCTGTCAGGGGCAAGCTGTATGATCTGATCTTCAGATAATTTCATTAAAAGCTACTGATTCCGAATGTCTGAATTACCTGGGCGGTAGCCTGTGACATGCGTTGTTTGAAACGAAACAGGCTTTTAAAGTACAATTATTCTTCACAATTTATACTTGTTTAGCTTCTTTTTATTTTATTTAGAGATGATAAGTGAAGAGGCCGGTTTTAAACTTGTTCCTGCTTTTAGTATAGGATGACAAGCTGCTTCCATAAACGTCACAGAACCATATTTTTAACTAAAAAGGAACACTGAAGTCCTGCTCCATGCCTGTAAACCGGAATGCCCTCATTCGTTACCGCACCCTCGACAACTGTTTGCGCAACAGGTACAGGAAATGGACACTGGAGGACCTGATAGACGCCTGCTCCGATGCCTTGTATGAGTATGAGGGAATCGACAAAGGCGTAAGCCGGCGCACGGTACAGATGGACCTGCAACTCATGCGCAGCGACAAGCTGGGGTACAATGCACCGATCATCGTTATCGATAAAAAGTATTATGCTTATGAGGACCCGGACTACTCCATCACCAACATTCCGCTAACCGAGCAGGACCTGGGTAAGCTGACGGAGGTGGCAGGAATCCTGCGACAGTTCAAGGGCTTCACGCATTTTCATGAGCTAAGCGGGATGGTGCAGCGCCTGGAGGACCGCATTCATACGGCTAAAACAAAGCAGCCACCGGTGATTGACCTGGAGAAGAATGATAACCTGAAGGGGCTGGAGCATATCGATGCCCTCTACCAGGCCATCATTAAAAAGCGACCTGTGCAGCTGACATATCAGTCCTTCAAGGCGAGGGAGGCACATGCGTTCATTTTTCACCCCTACTTCCTGAAGGAATACCGCAACCGCTGGTTTGTGCTGGGTATTAAAAAGAAAAGTCAGCCCGTGCTGGTGCTGGCCCTCGACCGCATCCTGGAAGTGGGGGAGTCGCATGAGCCTTTCCTGGAAAACACTACGCTGAACCTTACCGACTACTTTGCGCATGTGCTGGGCGTCTCGGTGAATCCGCACGAGGGCCCCGAGGAAGTGGAGTTGTACATCAACAGGGAAAACGCGCCTTATGTGCTGACAAAGCCCATTCACCATTCGCAGCAACTAGTGGAGAAGACCAGCAACGGCATTATTATCCGGCTGCACGTGCAGCTAAACTGTGAGCTGGAGCGGGAAATCATGGGCTTCGGGGACTGCATCAAGGTGCTGAAGCCGCACAAGCTAAAGCGCAGAATGCACGACAAGATGTGCCACGCTGCCGAGCAATACGAGAAGGAGCTGAACCTGACGGAGCTGGAACACAGCATCACGAAAGTGAAGCGCCGGGGCTATGCCGTGCTGGAAAACATGTACACCAGCAAGGAAGTAGGCAAAATACTCTCTACTATCACCCGGGCCACAGAAGACCAGGAACGCTTCCGGAGAACGGATGCTCTTTTTGCTATTCGAGGTCTTTTGCAGGAGGTACCAAACCTGAAGCACCTCCTCTTTAACAGCAACCTGTGTACACTAATCCGGGAAGGCTTAGGTGCGGATTACTTCCTGACGAAGGCCATTTATTTTGACAAGCCGCCCAATTCGAACTGGTACGTGACGTGGCATCAGGATGTACCAATCAACGTGAAGGAGAAGGTGGAGGCGGAGGGCTTCCGTGGCTGGACAAACAAAGCAGGGCTGGTGAGCGTGCGTCCGCCGGTGGAGTATCTGCACAGCGCCTTCACGCTGCGAATCCACCTCGATGACACTGACGAGCAAAACGGAGCACTGAAGGTGATACCGAAGACACACTTCAGCATACTTACTGATGAGGAGATAGCCGAAGTAAGGGAAACAACAGAGAGCAAATGCTGCAAAGTACAGAAGGGCGTGGTACACATAATGAAACCCCTGACACTGCATGCCTCTTCTAAAACAGAAAACAACAAGCACCGCCGCGTCATCCACCTGGAGTTCAACAACAAAGAA
>Ga0210040_10002181_pt1 | contig 27964 bp, 9 predicted proteins | sample CryGeyCG12114_NA_FD_185462 | JGI IMG/M metagenome (GOLD analysis project Ga0210040, IMG submission 185462) | Groundwater microbial communities from aquifer - Crystal Geyser CG19_WC_8/21/14_NA (SPAdes) (version 2) | ecosystem: Environmental > Aquatic > Deep subsurface > Groundwater | place: USA... | reverse complement strand
AGCCGGCATATTTAGACACTTTAATACAATGCCAATGCATTGGGAAACCGGTACAATTGTTTTAGCACATAGAATACATTTTAGTCATTACAAAAACAGTTGTGTTCAGGACTAACTCAGACTCATGAATTTAAATAAAAACCCTCCCATTCATGATCAATGGTAAGAAATAAACTGGTAACATTGTTTATTCTTAAAAAATTGCAAGCTAAAATTTACAAATCAGTATTGGGAAAAGTCATAGTCCAACGAAACTGCACATAAAGTAATCAACTGCTTCCGCAGATAAAAAAAACACTGGCCATTGGACCATGTAAATAGTATCGTGAATCCGGCAATACAGTTAAATAAATAAAGATAACGCAAATTCTTACCCGTAAGAAGAAGAGAGAGCCAGAGGGTAAAAGTAACCGGTACATGTTGGACTCGGCAGAGGGAACGATGGGATGACCATCTTTGATCCACGTAATAGTTGGTGCAGGGTCACCCTCACCCTTACAATTGAGAGTGACTGGCTCATTCCTTGGCACAATCGAGTCCACAGGATGTTCGATAATTCGTGAAGGCCGGCCTGCTGTCACTGGAAAAACCAAGAAAAAAGACACTCGTTAGTATTGCACAGAGTACAAAAGTTTACTGTTATAGTTGTTTCATAGTCGTAAACCATGTTTAGTTAGTTAGTTAGTTAGTTAGCCATTTCTTTCCCCTCTTTGAAGTTAAAAAAACAACATTCTATGCACACACACACACAACAATTTCGATACAGTAGTCGAGCACAGTGATACAGTAGTTTTGCCGCTAACTTGATAAAGAGAAAAGAAAGTTGTGAGACAAAACTAAATAAATGTGCACAGGATTCCAACACATGCTTTTTCTTCATTTCGTAATAATAAAGTTTGCCTGTAGATTTTTTTGTGTCGAAGATTACACATCACGTATGACTTTGAAGCAAAAAAAGTTTGTACCGTCGGTATGAAACCTTTATCAAAATTTGTTATCGTTCATCCGTGAGTTATCAAGAAAACTCTTTTTTGTGTATTCTAAAGACAGTCAGTGTTTTTTTAAAACATTATTTTATCTCAATTTGGTAGGTAATCTAGAAAATGTCTCGTTCAGCTATATTTTCAAATTAAATGTATTCTTTTTGTAAACCCCAATAAATGTAATGGAGTTTTCCTCTTAACATCCGAAATCCTACCTCCGTTTCCAACCAATTTTTCAAACCACTCATTCTTATTTGCTTGTCTTACACACAGCTTGCGCCAAACACAAGAAAAAAATTCTATACCAAATCCTAACTTGTATCCCAGATTGTTCCCATTGTTGAAACGCAGTATACAGCATCTGCGTTAGATTGCTTACTTAGAACCAAAACCTTTGGTAAATGAGTAAGGCATTTCCATCATCAAGACCAAGTGGCCACCAGATAGTGAAAGTGGCCGCAGAGCACATAACAAACTTTTGCCATTAGCTCGAGCCGTACTGTACAGCTATACAGCTTTCATCATTTCCCTATTATCTTGTGAGTGCGGAAAATGTTCTTTTAAGTGTCATGAGGGATGAGCACGTGCTTGCCACTCACTAACTAACTAAGGAACAAAACACATGTGAGTCAATGGGAAAATAAAAAGGAGTCAGGCTTCTTCCCTCAGTTCAATTAAGGCGCAAGACAAAAGTCTCAAATAAGCTAAACTGTTATTACAGCACAAAAAAAGTCATTGGGACTTTGAGTGGAGACCAAAAGTTGACAACAACTATGAACATACTACACGTCTATAAAATGTAATCAAAATGAAGAGTCAAGTAAGTAAGTACCGTGGCATTCTTTTTTCATCTCTATTAAGAAGGAATTTTTTTCTCACAAACTCAATTTACTTTTGGATCAGTTACAAAATGGCCGGAAGGAGTAACGAAAAAACGACATGAGTTTATATAATGAAATTTGGTAACAGCTGCTTTATTAAGAAATTGGATTATGTAATTCAAGCTGGAATGTCTCAAACTTTCACTATCGTGTAGAGGAAAAAATCTTTATCAGAATCTTAAACTTGCTAAGAATTCAAAAGCTTCAAAGAATCCATAATAATATTGTACTGCTAAGGGATGTACACAATTTCCAATGTGTACGAGTGAATACCCGTGCTCAGTCAGTCAGAGGGTTTGAGCTGTTATGAATAATGCAAAGTTCAGGGGGAAGGAAGGAAATGCATGCAGTATGAAATACATCAGCTCATACAGATGATGATTTCACTAGAAATAGGGACCATAGGTAAAAGAGCAGCACAAGCCCTACTAAATATTCCAAGACTCTTGAAATCTTCGATCATATTACCTTATGGGGAAAACTAACAATGTAGATCCTTTTGTTACGCATCAGTTACAGTTAAAGGCTGAAATGCTGAACTAAAATTTAGTTATACTAATCCATTCCTAAATTAATTGATTGATTTATTCAATTTACGTCTCATTAATGGTAACATGTTATTTTTAACACAGGGCATATTATTTAATTCAAAATAATAAACAATATTTACCAAGTTAAAACAGTAACACTTTCGTGCGCAAATTCCTCACTCAAATCAAAAGAAGAACAGAAATCCCGTCTATTATAAATAAATCGAGCTCAATGTCTTTTTTTAATGACTAAGACATTTTTACCATTATTGTATAGCAGTGTCGTAAACACGGATGACATTGTTAGTCCAAATATAATTCAGAACAATATAACATCACTAAATATGAATTCATTTGGCTATCAGGGATAGCTGAGTCAGCTTTTCCTTGGTAGCCCAAAAGCCACTACCTTATAGCCGACAGATCTACATATAGTTTCCATATAAATCAGGGGGAAACCACACAAGTTTGCTGATCTTGACAAGTCTACAGGGCAATCTCAGTTCTGTCACATATCACCGCCAAAAGAAGATAAGGATTGGGAAAAAAGAGAGCAAGTATGGAGTATCTGGTAAATGTCTTGGCCCACAGGGTACCCAGTACTAATCTAATGTTGAGAAATTCAAATGTTGTCACTACTCGGTGGTTGAATTGAGGTTACCAGACAAAACAGCCGAGAGAAAGAAAAATGAAACGGAAATAGAAAATAATATTGGTAGACTACCGAACCAGAATTGGAAATAGACATTCCTTTTCTCTTCCGGAATGAAAGAAACTGAGGGAAATCATATGGCATCATCTGTTCATTCCAGATTTGTAGACTAGACATAAAGCGGAGATTAAACTTTTTGACAGAGCAAAGATTTGGTAACAAAAAGCGCAGGGAAAGTGACAAATGGTAAAACATTACTTTCACACTACAGATGAAATAATAATAATACCAAACTGGAAATTGCAAACACACTTTTTTCACTCCTCTACTGACAGTTACATATTGTATTGCAGGATTTTACATTGGAAATTTATGTATTCTACGCTGTGTATAACAGAATCAGACTTGGCATTAAAATAGAAATAACTCCAGTTCAAGAAGACATACAGTCTGTTCCACTTTATTTTACAAGCAGTCATAAAATACACATAATACAGTAGCGGAGTCGATTTATTATGACTTTTGAGCCTGCACCCCAATACATATAAGATTCCCCAAATATCATCAGCAACAACAGAGCCTATTCGTCAATAAAAATAAGAGAAGTCCTTGCACAACTAAATTTAACAAGATGCACAGCCGTGGGGAAAAACATTTACACTCTGTTTTTTTTAACTGGAAAACACGAAATCCTGTAAAAAATGAGATGACAGCAAGCTGAAAGCGGGGTGTATGTACTTTTTCTATGCAACGGATAATCATGCGATTTTTCATCTTTTCCCTTCACTCACTTCGTGACATAAGTTGGTTTCACATCCGACCAAAAATGAAATGCTACACGCATCCACCGTATTTAAGGAGAGAGATAAAACGAACGAGATTCTTATGTACTACTTTGCTGTTTATAATAATGTCATGCATGCGGAAGGTAAGCCTCCAGATGCAAAAAAATGTACATACATGGTATAATCTACCTACAATGTAAAAAATGCAGGAACCACACACACGCAATAAAGTCTACTTGAAAACTTAAATCCACATTCGTCATTCGTCTTTGGCAACTTTAAAAACTATTTTCAATACGCTCAAATCAGTTTCTTAACTACCAAACAACCAAACATAATTTTTCGACCAAAAAAAGCGCATACAAATCACTAGGGGTACACCTGAAGCCCTGTACTATCGTAGATTTCTACATGGCGTACATCTCCCAGCCAATCAGAGAAGATTACCACCTCTACCTACTGATCCGATTGGCTGGGATGTGTACGCCATGTAGAAATCTACGAAAATACAAGGCTTCAGGTGTACCCCTACTAACTCTTGTTGTTAAGCACACTGGACTACTTTACGTAAAAACACAACTCGAAACAAACTTTTTAGAATATTTAAAGCTTTTTGCTACAGTGACCCATCCTTTAGTTATGAACCGACCTTAGCATCTACACATTGCCACCACTACGACTTTTTCAAACTTTATGTCCATGCGATAAAATGTTTGTTGTATCGGACACAACTTTTTTGTGTCAAAAATGCCTCCTTGTCTCAAATACTTAACAACAGTACATCTGTTAGTACTTGACGAAAAACGTGAGCATTATTTACTAACTTGGACACACGGCAACTGACTAATACTAATCCTTTTTTATGCTCTCATGCAAACCCTGCTTTTTTACATTCGTCACACATGGGTTTCAACAATGTTAGTTCCAGAAAATGTTATCTTCTATTCATAATCATCTTGTTTTATACCCCAACATAAAAATTTAGTGTGCAAAAAACTCGTAAGTAGCTTCTTATTTATGATTACTAAACTAAAGAAACTGCGAGGGGCAGTAGGAAGTGAGTAAATAAACCAATAAAAAATTACGGACTCATCATGATTGTAACAGCGCAACTGCATAAACCGAGGAAAAAGATATGATGACGGAAAAAAATTTATAGACTTGAATGCGTGAGAGAGCGCTTAAACCACTAATTGCATTAGTAAATAAAGATACAGGTATTAAAGACGGTCATTTTAGTTCCTAGGCTTTTGACATACAAAATTAATTCAATACAACTTTTATAATATACACGACTTCAGTCAAAATACTTTGTGTCATGGAAGACACGTATTATGCAGAGTGCAAAGTAAAAAGTACTTTTCCAAAACTTTTTTCAACTGGAATTCCTCACATTTTGCTTCACTTACTACACACACTACACATCTATCTTTTTATCTTATCTTGGTCTTTTTTTTAGTGTTAAGTTGTTCCTTTCAAACTTACAATAGGAGATGACAAGGGGAACCCTTGAGTGGGAAAAAGTGAGAAATGAAACAATGGCGCGCCACACATGAAGCATGAAATGTGGTTATAAGTACGTATCCTATAGGTATGAGAAAACTTGACAGATCCGTTAATGGAAATTTCTAGTAGTAATACGGACTTAGGTACGATTTTTAACTTTTCATTTCCACTGGTATAATGTACTACACAAGCTAGGTCCAATAGTAGTATACAAAGTTTCATTCCTTCCTTTTATCAAACCCATGCATGCTTAATAGTTACCAGAGCGGCAGGTCTATAAAAGCCATTAGAACCCTGGAAGTGAGTAGTGAAACGGGTTTGAAAAAACCTCCTATCTTTATTACCTGCGAGAATAGAAAGATTAATTGAAAAATTTAATTTCCCAGATAATACAATCCACCTAAAGGGCTCACCTCTAGCTTAATGAGGTGAGGGGCATGCGATGGACACTCAATTACATTCTATGCTCCTAAAAACCTTTTAGTTAAGTAACAATCTTTCCAGTACTACATGTAAAATATAAATTTTAATCACATTTCTTCCAAAGCGTTATAACTTTGACCCTTGACAGTTGTCCTTATTAAATACCAAAACCATGTCTACTGAAACATCCAATGATTATAATAATTATTCAAACAGTTCTCAACTTTACTTCCTACTTCCTACGTCAAAAGCCATGATAAACTTGAGCAGAAAACAACTCAAACTTAAGTTAGTGGCACAGGTTGGGCTGAAAATGTATTAAGGCACTTTTGGGAAATCAAGTGAAAACCTCTGCTGCTGTTTGAGCAGACACCTCAAAAACTTTGTCAGTTTTCTTTACATGATAATGAACTTGCCGCGAACAATGAACTCATGCTGTGAGACCTTGCACCGTATTTTTTACAAAATCCAATTTATCTAGTTTACTACCCCTCACCAAATAACGTGCTACCTTGCACACCCCCTCGTGTACAAGACAGGCACCCTCCTCACAAAATTAAAATGAATGAGTGAAAAAAAGGTCTGAACACAATGCGTGATTGATGTTAGATTAGTTTCGTTGATTTCACTGAGTTAATAGAGCTTTAACCTGCACCGACTCAATAATAAAGAATTTACAAATGCATAAGATGGCTGGCATTGCACACGAATCTTCTATAGCTCCCCTCGATACCAAGAAAAAGGCACTTAATAGGATCCTGATTCCCATTTAGATAGTAAAAGCAATGCTTTCTCTCCTTCGTTTACTCTTTCAAGATCACTAAGGAAGAAAAATGAGTGAGTTAACCTGCACTACAGTAGTGAAGAAAGCTATGCATACAAAGAAAGAACTCTCCTCAATCCTGTGAGCAAACATTCGCTTTCATTGTCTTGGTTGTGAAGACACGTATATGATCTTCACTCACTATAAAGCCACAGCTGCGATTTTAAACAACATGTGTAAAACATTTACTCAATGTGTTCTTCAGCAGCTTTCATTTCATTTTCAATAAGACAGAAAGAAATGCATGGAGCTGTAACTCGTGTAGTGTAATGAATACACGTTTTCCCCGGTTACTAGGCAAAACACACATGGCAAAAGAAAGAAAATGGCTTTTGAGCAACATATTATTCCACAGTAAATTCTAAGAGCAAAGTAAACGGGTTTCTCTTTCCCTTGGCTCAAAATGAATCTCTTGTTGTCTCCAAGCAATCTCTTTTCTTTGTACCAGCCCATTATTTATTTTTGGTCTCGGAAGACAGGACAATATAACTGGAAACTGCGTGGTCCATCCATTACAGAAATGGAATAACAATTTCGAGTACAGCTTGTTAACTAACATATCTTGTTTCACAACTTCTTAACGAATGGAAAAAGATATTTACTTTCTGAAATTTCACTTTCTTAAAGTCAGACGGACTATTAGCTTTAGTATACTTAATTTGAAATTCAATATCAAAACCTAACGGTTCTCCTCAATAGAGAATACGAACTGGAATAACAGATAATTGCTACTTTGCTCGTTCATTTATTCGCAGCTATAAAATGGTACATGACAGTAATTGCTTCCTATGCCTATGAATATCGAACGAGCATTTGATTTTCACAGAAAAACGAATGCGATATGATAACATTGAAAATGCATCAAGTTTTACGTTTATCTTCAAAATATCAGGAATCAGATTGAAACCGAGCCAATAAGGAATGCATCTAACGTTCTCTTGGCACCAAAAGTCAATTTTCTCATTTCCCGTTAAAATCTGTAAGAACACATATGGTCCCAAGTAGCCAACTCATTTATTTCCGATTTTCCCCTTCTTTCACCAGCTGAGAACGAAGTCTAAGTAAGTATAAATGTAATATGAACGCATGCTCTTTCATTCTTAAGAATTCGTCCACCCTTTTAACAACGAATTAAGCATATGATGAATCCTATTTGCAACATTTGTGAACAACTCTGCATGCGAACCACTTTCGCACACCCGGGCTTATGTGCTGACATTTTCAGATAATGAATGGAGAGAACCTCATTGTGGTTCCTTTTATCCCCTTTTGTATACTAGGCGCTACTCAAAAGAATAATTTAGCATGTAACCTACCTACCTAGTCCATAGAATTAATTGCTTATCCCACCAGTGGTAGTAAATTATTCACAAATCCTTTACTTTTATCATGCCTAGGGTGTCCACACACGTGTTTTAAAGTGAGTAGAAAAATGGGGACAAAAAGAAAGAAGTTTGGAATTTCTTACTCATCCCATGTCTCCATGCATGCATGTTTTATGCTTCCCTACGTTCAGCCTTATGTCCTAATTTTATCAACAGTAATTTTTTCAAAAAACATCATTTTTATAGAAATTTCTTTCCCGGAAAATTAGGGTAAAGACTATTTTTAGGCAAAAAAATGCCTATGGATTCACAAAATTTTTAAACTACCTAACTAACTGTGCACCAAACTAGCTTCCCTCTTCATTCACTTGAAATTCTCACAAAGGAGAGATGAAAAGTGAGATTTTGCAGATGTGACTCACAGTATTCATCTCGTGATCCCTGATGTGAACAATACTAGAGGAGAATGGTAAAACATTAGACGAGAAGGCATTGTGGATTCCCTGTGCACCACATTTCAACTCGGGTGGGTGGATAGATTGTTCACACAGGCCGATTGCTCAAAGTAACCTTTTGGGCGGTGAGCTCGTTTTTGAATCCCACACACGTACACATGTGTTTGACTGATTGTCTCTCTCTGTGTATACAAGAGAGTTGCTGAGAGAAAGTAAAGAATCGGAATCTTTGGGGTATAAGACACTTTTCTCCTTTCTGTCATTTTTCTCAGTCGATAACGAGCAAGTACGCGTCACTGCTTTCTCACTCAAATTTACTCAACAAAAGTACCAGCGACAGATAAAAACACCAAAAACATACTTCAAAAATAATACCGCTAGTTGATCTACAGGCTGTGAAGTCATCAAAACTGTTCAATACTTTCTTAAATGACGACAGTAGTAAATCCCAATCAATGATGAATACTAGGGTGAGAAACAGTCGGGCCATTTGGACTGTTTCGAGACACTGTCACATAGGAATTATTAGCCAATGAAATTGAACCCAGTAAAATTGAGTGACACTTCCAAATCTGAGCTTATCAACAACTGAAATGTAACGTCCGAAACATAGTCACCGTCAAGAAACCCCAAACTTATCTAGCCTTCAATACATAACTTCTTGCCCGCGGTTAAGTTTCACTTTTGACACAAGGTTGGCAACAGTTTGAACATGGAATCTTGTCTCACTCTAACCTAATCGCGTAAAATATGTGAACTGAGCCATGAATGAGATAAGTAGACGTCAATCAGACTGGTGAATTTCACCCAAGTCAGTATGTATGGAGAATTTAGCATGTAAAATAGAACATACCGCAAAGTGGTATAGTTCCTGAAGCAGTTTTTCCAACCCATAACACATTAGCTATGATGGGAATATGAATCCTTCCCTGCAGCACCAAAATTACTGATCTATCTTAAGGATGAAGTAGGGTGGTGGTGCTTTTTTTTCCTTCCATGAGTGTGGATTAAATTTGGAGAAAAGCTTTCTCCCGATCTCCTGCAGCGATCCACAATCATAAAGCCAACCCAAATAGACATGTTTTACCACTTTCACTATGAGGGGAAGCTCATAAAGAATATAGAATTTCCCTTTCAATTACATCTATATGCAAAAGCCATTGGGAAAATGGAGCTCACTGTGAGTGTAATAAAAAGTGGCATGGAAAGTTATCATAACAAGTCAGCTGGAAAACCCCATAAGGTTTGGTCGTGTTCCCTAGAAATTGATCTTTTAACTTTTGCAAGGTCTTTAGGGAATTCAAAGTACCAATACTACATATAGCGAGTGGTTTCGACTTGATTGCGAATTTGGCACTAAATTGTTACTACAAAATGAATTCATTTGTTCCCACTATATTATACATTACTAGAGGCCAAGCGATTATTCAATGTATCAGTTGCCATTACTGCTTCCCGTAGAGAAAGTGATGGATTACGAAAATGTGGCGAATTTAAAAATAACACGTGGGAGAAAAATAAAGTATAGTTAAATATCGCTGTAAGACATTTCGTAAGCTTTACTGTTAAGACAAGAATAGTATTCTAAGTATGTAAGCCTCTTAGCCGCACAAGGTAAACACTGTCTGAGAAGAAGGCCTTTTATCATCATTTATTACATAAGAGACCATAAAGAATAATGTACTAGAATTTTTTTTTGTTGAGAATGAAAAGAATAAATGTAAATACCAAAAGCTCGGTAAACAAAGAAGGAATCCGTACTGGATCATAAAACGATAAACTCGCTCACTCACAGTCAAACTATTGATTTCCAATACAGCCGTTGTCAAGATTTGCGACAAAATATTTTGACTGAAGTATTTTCCTATTCGTCTATTATTCTTGTTTGAATTCAAAATAATGACCGCAAAGCTAGTTGGTTTCGGAGGATATCATTAAAGCATTAACAAAGGCCTTGTTTTTCAATAGATAATAGATATTCGCAGTTACTCTTTAATTGTTTAAATAGACAATAGGGATATAGGCAAGCTCAACTTACAGCTTGAATCTATTGTTTTTCAAATAAGCACGAATATTGTCAAATAATAAACAGCTGTCTATACATACTATACATGTGAGACAAAGCAATCAATTTTGAGAGGCTAGCTCGTTAAAACATTTTGCATAGAAAAAAATAACCGGCACTAATTCAACTGTTCAGTGACAGGAATACAAACTGTACAGAAATAATTCGCTTCCTTTACACTCCCAACCCAGTGACTCAAAGTTAGCTCCAAATCTCCACATACGCAAAATAAAAATTAAGTTTTTTTCCCTCAATTCTCGGAAACTCTTTAAGTAAACCCAGTGAGTAACCAAGCAAAAAATCTCCCCCAACCTTGGCAATATACTCCACTTTTGCCAAGAGAAGAAACTGCAGAAAATCTTTTTAAATGCTTCAAGCTTCCTTTTTTTGCAACACAAATGAGATTTGTAGAGTCCATCTATTTCTTCCAAACTACATCCACAGCAATACCTAACGACCAACTATTTTCTCTTCTGTGAGCTGACTACCAAGTGAATTAAAGAAAGTATCTGAGAGTAAGCCAGCGAGCAAAAAGTTTCTATCTTTTTTGCTGATTTCTCCCAGATCCAGTTAAATCCATGTATTTCCGTTTCTACATGATGACTTTGTAGCAACAAAGTGCATTAACTCTCCCTGTAGACATTGCTGCGCTGTTCGCTTCCTATATCAGAACGATTATAGCTTCTTGTTGATGAAAATGTTACAGGAATACGAAGACTCTCTTTTTCGCTTATCACGAGTAAACAACATTACCTTTTATACGCATATAACACTCATTATATGAAGCACCATGTAATTTGCGTTGTCATCTTAAGTCCACAACTAATGTCATTTCAGATAGAGCTCTTTGACTCTCAGATTTTACGGGATATTCACATGATAAGACAAGACACTAAACTGTGTACAGTGCGTAAGCAAAACACGTGTACGTTAAATAATATGAAGGTGAAATCGATTTCACCTCGTCCTCCAATCTGTATCCATCTTAACGAGCTAAACGTGATTATCTCACTGAATGTACCCATTTCCTATTTATTTTATGCACCAATTGCCATCATAAGAAAATTAAGTGCCGAGAAAATGCCGCAGTCCATGTGTTCAGGAGTATATTCTACTTTTATGCATCTTTAACGACTCAGGTGCAAATTCAAAACAGTAGCCAGAATTTATTAAATTCAATCTAGCAGTAGATTCAAAAGGCATTTAATGAATGTGAAACAGCAATAAATTTTATACTGATAGCAATACTTCTGACACGATTAATGAGTACACTCGTTATTAGTGAAATTTACAGGTATTCCTAGTTAGCCAGTCATGATAAGTTCGTATATGATACTCAACGATTTTTCGACTCCCACGTTAAAACAGCTCGTAAAACGGACATTTTATTACTCCCTATGATAAATATTGAGGGAAAACTTGACATTGTGCAAAGTGAATGAGAGGTTAAGTTTTTAACTACTTGAGATAATATCGAGAAAATGCATAGGCATACATATATGGTTAGGGAAAAATGATGAATGCACCCTCTCTGTTTACTTTTCAACTTATGCACACACATACATAAAGAGTGAAAACAAATGTTTAAAGAAAAGTGCATTTTTCCATGATAATAAAATCTATTCCGGGAAAAATTCCTTTCCTTGTTTAGTCATATGGATTTAAAAGCCCCAGATTTGGTTATGGCAGCAGGCAGACAGCTATTTAACTAATGGCAGGCCTCAAGGCATGCGGAACTACATGAAAGCCTTATATGATTCCCATTCGGTGTGTTTGACGCAACTGCTAAACAAATTGGTAGTTTTCCCTAATAACATGTCAATATGACGATTTAGCGCACTTTAATATTCTCAGATAACAAGCTATCTAAGAATATAGCTGTACATGTTTTGTAACTTAAAACTGCACAATATAGCCAACCATTAATTAAAATAATGACACGTGAGCCAATAGAAAAGATAATTTGAGAGCCATACAAATGGTGGCAACAATAAAACAAACTGTCATCTTTTTGACAAGTGAAAACATTTTCAATCCTCCAACACATAATATAGTGCATTACTTTTATGATGTGTTGAGGCATACAAATCTATGCGAGAGGGTGGCTACAATGTAAGCTATACAGAATAAAATGAATGCATTCAAGTCCTAACCCGTAATAATACTCCATGTGAAACATACGCACACACATGCATGCACGACTGAACTTGAATGATCATGTACAAAGAAATCAGAGGATTTTTAGGCGTCCCATTGGAAATAATTACACGAGTAAATCCAAAGAGAGTCCCACTTTTTTCCTCCGTTTGCTAGCTAGCTAGTTAAAATAGGGTCTTTTAACATAGCATGTTCTAACTGAGGGATGTATGCACAATTAAATCGCCCGGCATTCCCAATGTTTGTTCATCATTAGAGTGGTACTGTATAAAGAAAAATATGTACGATATACTTTCATGTTCCTCCATCATAATCATTTCTGCATGGGGCATACGAATTTCAATGAATCGAATTGATGACATTGATACTAATCTATCCAATTGGAATCATTTACATGGAACAACGCATTATTCACGTAATTTGTAATCGTTGTTGAAATAAAAGCAGTATATTTGGTCATTTACTACTCATTGAAATCATTCAGGGATTTGTCAAAAAACACAAGCAACGATGATTAAGGATTCCCCAAAAACTTGAGCACAACAGTGGAGTGATTTGTTATGTAAAAGAAGCCGCATTGGTTGAATAACTTGATTGAATTGAGACTCTAAAAGTGACTCCCTACTTGATATTCTCTGATCACTCTGATGACATGCGGGGTTAAACTTAAACTGATTGCACAGTTAGTTAGGACAGATAAAAACGACCACGAAATGAAAAGTGTACAGACAGTGTAGTTATAGTTTGTGGCTTCTTATTATATCCCAACTTCCCAACCCTATAATTGTAGCCATGAAGTTGGGGGGATGACACAAAAAGCCGATTTTCCGTATTGACCAAAAATAGTTTGTACACAGAAATTTGTGTGGAGAAACTTGAAGCACGACTATTTATTGTGGGTGAAGGAAATGAAGGAGGACGACTTCCCTCTTTTTCGTTGATTTGGTCTAAAAAATAGCGTTTCACTCTGTCTACCGAGTAAATACTCCATCCATAATAAACGTAGAGCTAATAGCAACCCGCTTTTCAATGGAGTAAGCATTCCAATAGAAAGAATTCTGTTCCGTTTTTACAAGTACTAGGGAAGTAGAGAGCTTACAATGCAATGAATGCGGAAACTAACTAGCCTGCAACAGAATTCCTACAAACCATTAGAACCATAGCATAAAGTAGAAGCAAGCGTTTCATTGGTTTAAAAACTTAACTATACAGTTGAAACTTGCAAGTTGGTCCCCACTTTTCTCTGATTACTTGTACAGACAGTAAAGAGCATTTTCAAATTCTGTTAAAAACTTGTATTTTGAATACTTGCTGGAACAGAGCCTGAAGAAGAATAGTTTTCAAAAAGCATTCTGCAGCAAAAGTATAACAAACGTAGTTACATTGTAACTTTGCACACCACAGGAACCGTCCAAAAAAAGAGTGGCTTGGTACATTGTTTGAGCTCAACAAATGCACTCCATCAGAACACATAATACTACCGACAACTCATTCGCTGCACTGCATACAGAAAAATACAATGGAAGTTGTGAGTTTTAGTTTTTCCTGGCAAAAAGTAAATCAGCTACTGCTACATTTAATTCTATGTTTTTTGGGACTCCAAAGGAGAAAAGTGAACTTGTACCATGGGATTGCTACTAGTAGAGCAAATGTCTGGCATTACTGTGTTCTGGCTCATCAAGCAACAAGAGGGAATAAATAGAGTTCCCTGCACGCATCGACAAAGATTAATGACGACAATAGACTCTGGAAAAAGAAGCACCTCTTTTTTATGCCGTTAGTGTCACACGTTATTACAGAAAAGTACGACATGGTAAAAAAATTATCCAAAAGCACTTTTCTCATCATCAAAAGTCAATTTTTACCTAATCCTCCGTGTTTGCCAAATCTAGTCGCAGCAGACACATTTAATAACACATTTTTTCCTAAATTTCACACGATAACTTACTTTCACTCAAGCAGCTAATTTTTATTCATTGCTTTCCTTTTGTTCGCCCGTGTCACCTACATTTCCCAAATGAATTATTAACCACGCAACGCAAAGAAACGCACAACGTGCGAAATATGAATCCAAGCCATGCACCATAGATTATTGTATTGAAATTGAATTTCGCCAATAACCTGCTAGATCCATTTTTATTACAGAAACAAAACATAAATTATTCACTCGTTCACCACATGATGAATAAAGATATAGAAATAGGCACTACTAATATTAATAGCAGCACAAGTGTAGCTTATCTGTTAAGTGTAGTTTTTCCAGCCCTAAATCATGTGAGCCCTAATGCATACCTAAAGAACGTACGACATGGTTAAATCTTATAGACATTTCATTTTTCCACTCCATTCCATCATACAGAATGAAAATATGTGTGTTCCTACCGCGTCTTAAGAGACCCCATGCGTTTACTACAGCTCTCTAGGTGTAGGAAATAATTCGAGCTCACAAATCTTTGTAGCTCTAACTCTCTCAGCTTCCTCCCTATTTTTCATCCACGAGTGAACGCATTAAGCTTGGAGATACTCTTGTTTACGGCATAGCTTGGATAAATTATTATTATATACCTCGTGCAATTTATTTCGTGAGCAAAATATAAACACGTTGTTTTAGTGAGCTTACTCTACTCCATTTACAGCCGTTTTTAACCGCTATACGGAACGGAAACTAAAATTCAGTGTATTGTTCTACAGGAGAATTTCTGAATAGTGATACCATTTTCATATCGATGTACAAGATTGAATTAAAAGCTAAATGCTTATTTGAAACAACATAATGGAATGAGAAGTTCTGAAGAGGATTTCGCCAATTAATTGGCTCTTAGTGGTATCTTCAGCAGAACATTGATGATATCAATAATACAACCAACCAGTGGCTTAATTGTTTGCTTCACAGATTTAATGTAATTAGATCAATGATGGACACAAAATCTATGAATTGACTATCAAGAATAATTGGCCTCAGAAACATCTAATCTATTCACTATTCATTGCTCATCAATTAGCAGCCTCAGTTGGTTAGACGCTCCTGTGTACAAGAATTTAATCAAGCTCTTAAAACTCAACTCATAATCTAATACTTGTATTCAAAAAAGCTCCTTTCAAGTCTAGTCATCAGTTTACATTGTCTCCCAAGCTTTTTAGAATCCCCAAAGCACAACACAATGACAGCTTAGGCTTTTGCACAAAAAAGGGAAATTATTAAATGTGAAAGTAGATCTCACAGCAGGATGCCTATGGATTCACAATAATCAGTCAGTACTACAGACAAAATCAAAGGACTTGTAAAATGGGTTCTTTTCATTCCAAAACTCTTTTTGCAGGTTTCCTCTTTTCCCAAACTCTTTTCATACATGATAGCACAGCTCACAGGAATGCGACACAAAAGTTTTAGTTTTATTTCTACGCATTCTCATACCGTCGGAAACCATGTGAAGATATGGATAACATAATTACAATGTGACATAAATAAGAAAAATTTGAAGCGCCATAAGGCAAATATTGCGTCTTATATATTTATCTAGTCAGTCATGAATATTAATGTGTCTTTTCGCAAACCTAATTTATCGTTTATTACATGCATCGCACAAAGCTTTTATTATTATTGCTCACACTCATGTTCCCAACGCAAATTAGATTCTTCACTTACAACATTTCCATATTTTTCAGAACTACTACTCGTCTAATTTAATATCGTGAAATAATGAGCTCTATACGTACTTGCATTCTAAAACTAATAACTTCATATTTCTCGAGTGTTAGCCTTTCCCTTATTGCATTACATATGTGTACCATTTTCTTCCCTATTAATGTTCAAGACCTATGAAAACACTTTTCTTTTGCACTTTAAATGTACGCAGCAGTGAATTCAAGCCAGCACACATGCAACAATATTTCCACATTTCGTAGAAACAACAAAACACAACTCACTCATTCAATCTCACAATGGTTACCGCTCACTTCCTTCCTTTTAAAAACGGCATTTCTTCTCAAGAGGCACACGACTATGCTGCAGGGGGGAGTGCACTAAAACTGCATCATCACATGAACAGCACATGTACCAGTAAATTCTAATGAAAAGGTCGGAACAAAATATTACCTTCATTTCCAAAGCATACAAATCTCTCCTCTGTCACTTGGTTAGTTCTTTTTAATTGTTTTTACAACGTCATCTGAGATGGAAAATTGCATTCATAATGCTGTACAAAACTCAATATCAAGAGTCTTGCATTTGTGTTATTTCCAACTGAAAAGCAGAGTAGGAATAAAAGCACTGAAGGATTTTGGCGCCTTTGAAATGAGGTTTCGACCTTAGTCCGCCAATACAAGTAAGTAAGTAATAATAATAACAGAACAACAGAGAACTCTTTGTTCCAAAAATGCGTAAGATCATCTCTCTGGCCATTGAAAGCTCTAGAATACAAGAGTGTGTGCGGAATTCCACCCAGCTGGGCATAAATACGTAACTAAAGTAAGTGCATCACCCCCAAGTTGCAGTTGTATGTGTCACAGCGTAAATCCATTTATCCTAACTAGCTGTATCCCTTGGAAATAAAGATCGGTGAGCTTAAATTTTACACTTGGTACATTTCCTCCTTGAAAATCAAATATTTCATGCCCCCGTGAATAAATACAGCTGAAAGTGAAGTTGTAAAAGGACCGAAAATGCATTTCCTACAACAATTTTCTCTATACAGGGCAGGAAATGCAAAAATTACTGCATACATGTTTTTTCTATGTCCAAAAGTTGTGTACACATGGAATTTTTTCTCTGAATGAAAAAAAATGAGAGAAATTATTTACCCGACTATGGAGAATACTCAGGTCCAACTAAAGAATACCACACATCATATTCCTAGCTACAGATAAAGCCAAGAAAATTTTTCATGGTAAGTAAGTTAGCAATTTTCCTCTGAATTTTTCTCTTTTTCCCAGTGTTGCTAAGGAATAACAAAGTACGGAGGATTTCTAGAGTCTCTCCTTATTAATGTAAAAGCAACACTACAAGAAGTGAGATGGTTGAGAAAATACTTGATCTCAGATGGAAAGTTAGTAGTACTGTTCGTTCGGAGAGTTTTGCTTGTTTGCTCAAAAATATATGATTGCTACTTTCAATCTAAGTAAGAAAAGAGAAGTGAGAAAACTGTTTTTCACTTACTCCCTAGAGTCTGAGACGGAAAATGAGAAAACGGAGCAGGAGAACCTAAAGTCAACCTGGAGTGCAAATAACTCGCATAAAATGTGAATGAATTGTCACTCAAATGTCAAAAGTTCTGGCTTTCCTAAGTGGAGCTACTACAACTTTTCCTACTAACCATCTCTCAAGAAGGATTTCACAAACACTTTATGTGTGGAATAAAGAATGATCAAGTTTTCCCAACTTTCAAATTACTTATTTGTACTAATGAACATAAGTAACAAAAAAACAGTTCATAATGTATTGTACAAGGAAATACCAAAAAAAGTCTCCTAAATCATTTCCATGCTTAATCAAAGCCATTATGAAACAAAAGGCACAGTATCATTATTGTGCCTTTACATCATTAATAATCTAAATGTTTCGTTAGCCCTATATAATTATTATTACCACGATCATTTTAGTACAATACCATTCATGGGAAACATGAGGTTTCAAACAGCAATTTAAGCATTATCATCATCATTATAGAAGGGAGAGTTTAGAATAACGTGTATTAATGATCCAGGGATGAAAAATGTGTAATCTCGGGTTTCGACAATATTCACTGCACAGTTTTCAGTCATTAATAATATCAGCATTTATATCTGTCGATATCTTCATTTAATTCCACGGGCTGGCTGCATGTAGAAATTATATTCGCCTATAATTACGGAGGGTAAGTATAGCATGCCCATTATTATTCACTTTTGGATGGCTTTTAATCTTTATGTTACGTACTCTTAAACAAAGCGTAGGAGTACTTATATTTTGTGCCTGAAGCTCTAAAAAACGCTCAAGGAACCGTGTAATTAAAGAGCCATTAATTAAACTAATGCAAGACGACTCGTATCTTTATATAGCCCTACTGTCTTGACAATGAAAACGTTGCTTGGGATCTCTTAACAATGTAAATCCCCTAGGTACGCAGCAACTAGCAATCCAAACCATATCAAGGTGCTCCATATATGGCGCTATTCAAACCAGCACGCTGAAAAAATGACTTGACAAAAATTGATATAATCCTTAACTCCGATCGTGTGCCAATTGGCATCAGCTAGAGCAAAAATGAATATTTTCTGACTCAAGTCATAACTTCTGTGAGCCTAGCATTTGTTAATTCAACCTCTGTTCCATTGTAAACCCCAGTCGGCTCTATAAACTGAACTATCTATAGTAACTTAGATGAGGAACTCTACTAAATTTCAAGTCCATAAAATCTTCTCATTAACTGCCGCTAATGTATTTCCAAGAAAAAAAAACCATCAGGTCACGACCGAATCAAATCACAAAGGTGGAATACATTAACTAACTTGAAGTTTTCTCAAGAAATTATATATTCTTGGCAGAGAGAGCCGCAAACTTAAGTTGAGCACGGACTCTTCCCATTTTTATAGAACGACATCAACTCATAAACACCCCCTTTTGAGCAAATACGGTGCAGCGGAAAAAACGTAATACCATTTAATGAACACAGGGTTGTTAACCAGATGATACTAATTAAGTGGAGACCTCTTCAACACCCATATATGTATGCTCCAAGTGAGTGAGTAGCACACCAATATCTTTTTACATATCACGCATGGATAATAAAACACACAGGGGCAGAAAGGGTTTCATATTTCTCTTACAAAACACCACCACATTGGATCCATTTTATTATTCTGGGAAAAGAAATTATGCTACCATAAAAGCTGCTGGAATTTTTCACCCTATTAGCTTAGCCATGAGTTACAGCCACTAGCAAAATACATTTCCCTCAGAGGCACAAAAAAATTGTACTGATGAGCATGTTAATTAGAGCTTGTGACAAATTGTAATGCATCCTGTAGCCTTCCACTGCTTTTCTTTCATACCTGACTAATGCAAACAAAACAGACAAAGTATCTATTCATGATCATATAGAAAGGAGAAAAAAATCTCAAAAGAACTATTCAAACTAACTAGCCAACTTCTATGTTTACATTCTTTCTACACAGAGTGCTAATGAGTGTAATCCACACATGTGTCTTGGCATTCCATTTGAATCTCTACTAATACTTTTTCTCTGCTCATGTCAACTTGATGAAACCGAGAATTGCTTATTAGTTCACTTTTGAACATTCATTACCTCATCCGGTATGCTATGTGACCGTGTGAGCTTTTATAATAACCAACATTCCTTACATACTGTCTTCCTTGTCATAAAAGTACAACATGTCGTGTATAAGAGTCACTTTTTTCATCACGGGCTACAAACTTTTCTTAACAAGGATGAGCGAGTTTCTAAAAGAATTATTAGTGAGTTCCTATAGACAAGCAAAAGTTAGCTACAATACTACATATTATCACATGTGTACGTAAAATGTTGTCATGTGCTACGGAGCTGAAAAAATCCTCCAGAAGTTTTCGTTTGGTTAGTTAGGTGCACATGAAACTTTTAGGGGCACATTTTTATCCACTAATACTGTGGTGATGAGCCAAAATTAGAGTGAAACTGTCTCCAGGCAATACAAGGGCCAGGGAAAATACAAGCCACTGAATTTCATTATTATCATAATAACAGAGATTAAAGAGAAAATTTCTCCTCAACTTGAGACAACATTTCATTAGTTTAATCCACAATGTGACCATTAGGAAAACGAGCTCATGGTTTTAGATACACACTAATTAGGAAAAGCTATCATGTAGAACGAACCAAATAATCCTTCCTTAGGAAATACGCACAACAGTTAAATTCAAGATACTAAACAGAAGTGAATGCCCATGAAAATAGTTTCAATTTATATATCTCCTCGGTGCATTTTATGATTTTATGGGGTCAGCATTAAAGTGGACATTTTATTGGTACTAAAAAGTATAAAAATCCAAGTCGTAAACTCCATATAACGGCCACAAGTCCACAATTTGAGCCAACACTAACACTCGACATGGACTCCTTGAAATGACTGGAATGAGTCAATCAATGCCAGCAGACAGATGAAATAAAACGTATAGTAAAAACATAGACTCAAGTTCTCATCCAGAACAGTTTTTATGGTGTCTTTTGGTTGACTCTTGGGTCAAAACAGACTTGCCTGATATAAACAAATATCATGTAAAAGAGCATTTGAGCTCATGCAGAGACTAAAGGTGTTTTCATATTCCCCAACCCTTTTTTCCCTCTCTGTTTACACTCTCTCTTGTTTTATCTGACAACTATGGCGTGAACTTATGAATTCCCAATGAATGTTGAAGGAATAATATTATTATTAGTGAGCTATATATGCTTTGGATTCGTGAAAGAACTAATACATTTACGTAGCTATGGGCTCAATGCCAAATGTCAATTCTCTTAACCTTAAGTCGTAGACTTTTAAACTTTTCCTTTCATCAGGTCTATTCATTATTTGCCAACGGGTTTCAACCAAAATTCAACATGGATTATCTCTAGGGAATGAACGAAATATTGTACTAATGACAAATGGAGATAAATCTAAGCAATAATTGAAGAAAATTAGCCCTGTTAGTATCTTATTCGTTATTCAAACTTAACCAACGCTTGGTAAGTTGTTTTTTGCTTACAAAACTGTCATTTGTGAACACATTTGTGTGTACATATATCATAGCCCAACCATTTAACTATAGTAAATACAGTATTGCTCAATTTTATATGCTAACAATTTTGGCTCAAGGGATCGGTTTCTAAACCCACAACATAAGGAATAGTAAAAGCAGTAGTAATATATGGTGATGCAATGTATGTATAAAACAGTTCCTTCACCTCAGGCGTAAGAAAATAAAACGAGTCTTTGTAAATACACAGAGCATATAAATATAAAAGCATTCCTTTGCCAGTCTGAAAAATAGAAACCAAGAGTGAAGCGTATATAGAAAATTTCATTTGCACAACAGTACAAGGGGAATAATATGTGGAACCCTGGGCAGGTAATAAAAATATTCCAAATGATGGTTCTACCTTTACCTACCAAGAAGAGGAATAATAATTTTTCCAACTTTCTGAAAAACTAAACAAGGAAAGGAATATATGATGTGCTTAAAAGTGTGAGATATAAACTCTTTATGTCTTTTCTCCCAGTTGGCCTTTTCTCACAGCAGGCTTCAATATAGAGTCAGAGAAACTGGTGGTGGCAGTAAAAAAAAGGATTTCTTTAATAAGAAAATTAATCTCGGGGATTCCTTTCCCCATAGTGACACACATTCCTGCCATTTTTCACTTCAATTGCAAAAATATCTTCATTTCATATTCCGTTCCGAGTCGCAGGTGTCATCAGACCTATCATCATTTCACTACGATGCACATACTCTATGAGTCTAATGTACTTTTATGATGTGAATATACCCGGAGCAAAATTTTCTCTTTCATTTCTTAAACACATTTTCCCTTCACCCTTTCTTTATATACACAAAAGTGTCGTCAAACAATCCTCTGTCAGTCACTACTCAGACTGTGTGAGTTCTTTCCCTTTTCACTTAATCAAGGAAATGAAAAGGAAATGGCATCACGGTTCGCATCACCAGTCAAAAATAAAGGTTTGCATTCCCAGAATCTTTCCCTTTTGTTAGGCACAGACAACGCATTTAATTCTAGTAACAATGCAGGCTACTTTCCTGTATACACCTAACGTAAGCCTTGAAAAAATTAATCTGGATACTCAAATAATTTTTATCCCTCCACTCTAAAGCAACTAATAAAAATATTGTATCAAAAGAAAAGGCTGGATCATTTTGGGTAAAAGAATTAAATTAACCAACCATTTTATCAGAAAACGAAAAGAAATCCACTCAAAAGTCATTGTTAGCTTCTATGTGAAGCCATATCCTCAAAAGTCTACTTTATTTGTCTTAATCCTCCACAGTGTCAATACTACTTGACTTGTTCTTCCCGTCCAAAAAGGGAAGGAGAAAACTGCTAATTAGGAAATGTAGTCAGAGTGGATGAGCAATCAAAGAGAATGGAAAATGCGAGAGACCACTGTTTTCCAAACAGCAAGTATATTTTAGCCACTGTTTATTTTCTACGCATCAGGGATTCATTATTTGCTTTTTCATCCCGTCCTATAATTTCCATGCATGAGTTGAAACCCAACTGTACTCTATATTTACTTTGTCCGCATGTGAACCTCTGATCGCTTAATTTTCTGCAAGATTTTAGCAGGTCTTCTAAAGTAAACAGTTTCCTGTACGTGTAGTTGCCAGTAAATGAGGACACCTTCTCTCTTACTCACTTAATGATCAAAATAAAGTCGGCCTCACAACATAATAATATATGCTAAGTCCTATCTTTCAGCTAAGTTAGTTAGTTAGTTAGTGTCACAGTAAGATGGCCGGATAGTAGCCCTATCATTCTAGTGAATCTAATGCTGCTAATGTTAATTACTCGTACTCGCAGTTGGATTCTACTTTAATACACTAGGCGGATAAAACAGTTGACACGCCTATGCGAACCGTTCTGATTTCCACGAGTATTGCTCTTTCCTCTTGAATTAATGGAAATGTGAGGACACAATGGAAAGATGAAAAGTGCAGTAGTCAGACTCCCCTTCAAAAACATATAGAAACTGCATTCTTAGTGAGAGCTGCCAATGCACAAAACTAAATTGATTTCCAGGGACAATTTCAAAATCGTTATGCACTAAAATACAGAATACCGTTGAAATTTGACACGTGCATTGGTATAAATAGAGGACAAAAATTCCATCATCAAATCACAGGAATTATATACATGTCCTTTTGTCTACATTAGACAGACATGATGATAATAATCACATAATCAGCAGAGAACGGAATCATGCAAAGTTTCCTACAAAACAAGGGAAAAGTCACGATCCCTAGAGCCAAACCAGTCTCATTATTTAATGCTGCAGTTTACCTTCTGTTCTTCGGGAGGGGGAATAATTTGAATTTCAAATACTCTGGTTCTTATACAGCCGTCATTCATTATGATAATAGGAGAGGAAAATGCGAAACAGCTTTCACTCGTTTGCCTAATGGTAATCAGGAGCTACTGGCTTCCTTTCACATGCGAACGGAAATCAAGTCTGATGAGTGAAAGCATTTAATAGACGCGGACAAATGATTCTCCCACGATCGTATGTTGTATACATGGATGTGTAATATATGCATTCCAGATGATAAATGAATACACAATACTGCTTGTCCTAAATCAATATTTGCAGTTAGTTAGCCGTGTAAAAAATGACTGAGAAGCGAATTTCTTTCTGTTGGTTGCCGTAATTGCGGTACAGCTAAATAATATCATTAGGGAAAAGAAATTAAACGAATCGAAAGTGAAATCTCTATTTGTTATTTTGAAAGCAGCAGCCCAATAAACCTAATAATATTGGCTCTGAGAGCCCATTAACTATCTTTACGCGCAATAATCACAAGAATAGAATCATTAGTTCAGCTGGTTGTAAAATTAAAGATAGAAAATAATTGTAGGCTACCGATATAAAAATCTTTTCTCTGTGATTTGCTTTTAAATTCAATAGACAAAATGATTAGGAGTCATGACTAGTGCTTACTTCAGTTTATCAGAATTTGTAGATCATTGCAATAGTTTTGAAGCTGAAAATCAATTTTCCACAAAAACCTAATTGCGAAACCTCAATCCGACCTATGAAATTCCCAAAGTAATCAACGATTGGTATCCAGCCAGAGCAGAAGTTAGCTACGCTTTTACAACCAACTATACATCCTCATTTTATACGCACGGTCTTTATGTGCGTGAGTTTGCCGAGGTACGGATAAAGTAATTACTCACAACCAGCAGAAATCAAATGCTGTACTTTAGATGCTTCCTACGTTCCCAGTACTGACTTTCTCGTATGAAAGATGCCATAAGTTTTTTTTGCAAAAGGAGGAAAAACTCAGCCTCTTCTTCAGCCATAACTTTTTAATTACGATGAAGCCAAGTAGTTGCACTACTACTGACTTTCGTTATTTCTTCTCACGCTCCTTTTAATCAGAATAGGAGAACAAAATCATATTTTATTGAAGTAGACTCTGAACACAAGAATTTGCGAATTAGACACATTTCATGTCCTTCTACTCACAAAAATTATTATCTCATTAACAATCTTCTGGGCATAAAATCTTATGAATCTAATGCTCAAGTAATAAATTTTGTTTCCTCATAAAACTTCTAGTGGAATGTGACGTAACTAATCAATTTCTAGGCCTAAGATCCTTTTAATTAGCATCGTATAAGACTAATTGAGTTGCTAGGATGCACACAAGCATAAGAAAGTTAGCTGGTGGAGTAGTAATCCGCATCAAAGAGTTGCATCCTTTCTCTCAAGTCAGTATTATTGACTCCTTTCATCTTTACTATGCAAGTCTAACCACAATATCCAGCTGTAAAGTGCATCCTTTAGTTACAATTTTGTCACTAACTAATTCGTCTAACTTATCAATCAGAGCAGACCCGTCCCTCAATAGGGGACAAAGTGAAACTACTGGGGAGCCGAATTAAAACGGTATTTTTCAAAGGACTTACTTGCACTCCAAACTTTTGGATACAATATTCTATTATAGAGCCCTTTCAATGTATTGTATGATTTCAAAAATAATCTACTGCACCAGATAGTCAGTTCACACACCCGAATATTATTAGCTTAAAAAGTGTGTAAAATAAGTGACTATACAGAACAGATAAATGGTACTGTGGATGGATTCCATCGCAGCACGGGTAATCACAAGAATATTGTCCTTTTAGCCTTGCAATACAGATTTGTCCCTAATCCTTAAACGATAAGACGCTTTCTAGGGATTTACAGAATACAAAAGTAGGCGTAAAAAACCATAGTCATGAGAAGTTTCATCTGTGTGTTCATCTATTTCTTGTATTTAGCTCATACAATCCGAGGCGTATCTACAGATCCTTACAGCTTTAAAACTTGTATTCTTCTTTTGTCTCTCTATGGGGGTTTCAATTATAAATGAGATTGTGAGCCCCTTCAGCTTTTCAGTGAAAAAGGAACCATCTCTTTTTCATTTAATGACTCAATCTAGTAGCTACTTATAATGCAACTTGCACTTTAGGTCACTTGGGACATCACAAAAACGTCTAGAAACCGAAGTCTAAGCGGTGACTGTGTAATTTAAACTAGCGCATCTTATTTGTCGCTCAGTTGGGCTTCAATTCTATAAAAATCTAACCACATTTTGGTCATGGCTTGGAAAGTTCATAGTTCTAAAAAAAACTACAATCAGCCATAATACTTTTAGTCAGAAATAATGCTCATTGGGGAGACGATGCAATTTAGTTTGGACGTCGTTACAAAACATCACATGTCATTAATTTCGACACCATTTTGTGATGACACCATCTAGGCACACTGACTATGCACACACAAATTGTGTTGGTGGAAACCAGCATGGCACGTTAATTTACTTTTCCCCATATGCACAGTTAGAACCAAACGAAAGAAACGAACCAACTAACTAACTAACTACATAGAATTCCAGTTTGTACAACATACCTGATGGGAAGGGGAGGAAAACACTAATGATAATAAGTAGAAGGGAGAAAGTCCCTGCCAAAGACACTACAGAGGACATTCTGCACGGCTGTTTCCAATGAAAGTACCAAAGCATCCCATCAAATTAGCGAGCATTTTTCCCCATCACTACTCAGCTTTGTATCTCCTTTTCAGGCCGTCTCTTCTTTTCCTTCGAAATGAGTAATCAATGCCGATGCACAAGATTTCTTCCAATCACACAAAAGAGGGAGAAAAGTTGTAGCGCACAAAAGGGAAATGTCCAAATTGGTACAACAATGGACAAGGAAAAAAATTGAGCACAGATAAGCACTGGGTTTTTGCAATTTTTTTCCTTTTGTTGATCAGAGAGAAAAAAGATTTTCCGGAAATGTAGTCGTGTGTGAGAAAGACCTTCGATATTGATCCTTTTTTGACTTCACCTGAAATTAATGGGACAGAATAAATTAATGCCTTCGTGTGTCTAAGAAATATACACAGATGTAATGAAATAGAGTATCTTGGACTTTCTGGGCTCGCATGAAATTAATTAGTGGGAGTCTTTGATTAAAATGGAACGGATATGGTTACTGAAGTTAGTCAAGTTGCTTAGTTGCTTATAGAAAGGTAGCAATACAGTAAATTGCAATGTTACAAATACAAACTACAGAGATCTTGTGATTACTGGAAAGAATGCAAAAAGGTATTCTATAACACATAAATAAAATTGGCTGTTAATCCATGGTGGGCCAAATTTAGTTCCACCGAATCGAATGGTGATTGCCTTAATAATAATGGCCCTTTGTTTTCATGCCAAGTAATGTAGAAATTTGAGACGCATGACTGAAAAAAATAGGATACCATTCATTCACTAAAAATAGCGTCCTCCTATCTTAAGATAAGGCGTCACATAAATCAATAATTTTGGTATAATTTGTACCATCTTTTAGTGCCACTGTGACAGCTGATAATATTTTGCAATAGATAATATAAACACAAGAGTGCTCTTTGTTTTGATTAAACTCAACAGATACTCTCTGGAGCAAATGTGATTAATTCATCCCATATTTGCTGCTAAAGCAGAGTGCGAATTTCATGCACATTGATAAAGTAGGGCCGTCAACTCATCTTTTTGAACCAAACAAACCAATAAATCCTTTCAACTCGGTAAGTAAAACATCCAAGCATGAAAACTATGTAATAATTTATGAAGTTGAACGAATGAGTCTCTAGACTATTTCTATATTCCATAACTAATCTGAAAAAATGCAAGACGAATGCTCACATGTCTTTACTTCTTTTGAAATAGAATAGCTGCCTTTCAGGATTCGCTCCATTCATTATTTTCCATCGGCGGTGTATTGATTACACTCTAGTGCCATAATAACACCCAAATGCATACTAACCAACTGATGCTGACTGCATAAATTTTGACAAGAGGAAAAAAACGCTCCTGTTTATCTTGGTAAGCGAATCTTCACAGGATCGTAAAACAAAGTGTTTTCAACATTTTTTATGCATAGCAATTCTGTAGCACTGCAGCATATGGCATTTCATCTCTACTATTTGTTTGTACTTCGTTAGCTAGTTAGTAACTTAAGTCAACGTAGGGGAATGATCGCGACCAACAAAATTCAACTGTACAATGTAACGCATGGTGGGAACCGAAAGACAAAAGTTGAGTTTTATCTGTTCATACAAAATGACAGCAAATAAAATAACTAACTTACTGCAGTACGTGCAT
>Ga0210040_10002180_pt1 | contig 27968 bp, 30 predicted proteins | sample CryGeyCG12114_NA_FD_185462 | JGI IMG/M metagenome (GOLD analysis project Ga0210040, IMG submission 185462) | Groundwater microbial communities from aquifer - Crystal Geyser CG19_WC_8/21/14_NA (SPAdes) (version 2) | ecosystem: Environmental > Aquatic > Deep subsurface > Groundwater | place: USA... | reverse complement strand
ATATAGCTGGCTCCTTGGATGCAATATCCACATTCCTAACCTCCCATTTTGGGCTCGAATGGGCGTCTTAATTATAACAGTAATATTGGCTGAATAGTTCAAAAGGATACGTTTGCGAATGCTGATTAAATTTTGTTTGGATCTGCATTACCGTGATCTTGGTCACAAATGAAAATTTATATACTTCGCAAACTAAATAATAATATCTATACTCCATTCATATATTGTTGAAAAAGACATGAGCTGATCTCTGGATTTTGAATCTGGAATGTAATCTAGTGTGACTATAAAGATTAGTCCTTGACTTTTTATCTAGCTCAAGCATCTTCGAGTATGAAAACGATAAGAACCACACCTATAGCTTACAAGGTCATTTGGTTTGTAGTCACATTTTGGACAAAAAATCGCCAGCCGTGGCCAGGTTTTTCTCAGAAACTTTTCTATCCTCTCTACATTCTCTCCATGCAACATACATACCTGTTGCAATTTTTTCCTTCAAGCTCACTCTCAGCCAGCTTGTTAATAGAATCGCTTCTTGGTTACATAAAGCTGATGCAAGCCATTATTTGATTAAACTTATTTCGTTACATAATGACTTCATTAACTACACACAACAAAACCATGTTAGTTTAGTTAACATTTGTCAATGTGTCACAATTCGCCTATGCAGACCTGTCTAGTCTATCAATTATGCCTTGGAAAGGATAAAGATAAAACACACCGGATGCAACCAAATGTAAACACCTTTATAAACTTTAGTCTAGTCACTTGAATGGGGAATGTGAAAGACGCAAACTGTTTCAATGAATCTGAATCTAACTAACTAAATCGGTCCAATAGTAATGATAATATACTTACCAGTTGCGATTGCAAGAAGATGGCAAGTGTTTTGAATCTCAGAAAGAATCTGCTCGAACGCTAAGCTGAACATAGGCTCAATTTGATTAAGCTCCACCGTGTTGGTGCCAACTGCTTCTGACGTTATCGGAGCGGTCACGGCAATTCCCTGAAACACATTTATAGATTCAACATATAAAATAAAGTAAGTAACACTAGTTACTTTTAGTGGCCAAGTTATTTGTCAGGAAGTGACATCATCATTGTGTAGACATTTTCTGGCGACCTTAAACTCTTTAGGAGTCGTGGGATGTTAATCGTAGTGGGGGCTAGCACTAACTAGTAAACTAAGAGATCTCCATTTGAATGGCATTTTAGGAAGACTGCCAACTTGAAAAAGTAAAACAAACAACTAACTACATGTAACCCACAGTATAATGATGTATTATTGATGATTATGAACGTTCATTCAGGCATGAAAGTATAGTAGTTGAATCGCTCAAATCTAGAGGCTATAAATATTTGTAGCTAAAACTCAGAAATTTGGATCAGGAAGTTCCATGTCTGAAGTCTTATCAAGTCAAGTTCATAGCTGATCATTTAAGAAGCTCTTGAAAACAAACTGAGGACCGTGAACATTGTTCTATGAACTTGACTTACTTTCAATTGATGATGAAAACAATCTAATTTATAAATAGAGCTCATGTCGCACTATAATATGCACTTGAGTTGAATATGTCTTTGCTCTTCTTTTACCAACTACAGGAACTGACTGACGATTACCCACATAATGCAATATGCTCCAAAAGTTTTCAAAAAATAAGCAATCCCTACTTCATAATGACGACATTAATGTACGTGTGCAAACTTTCGTCGTAGCAGCCAAAAAGGCTCTACAAAGAAAATGTCACCTGACTATCTCCACCTATGGAACCAACTAAAGCATGCATTGCATGTTTACAACTAAAATGGCCCCATAAAATAAACCGCACATTGACGGCACTATATACGAAATCTGTCACTCTCTGGTGAGAAAATAATGATCATGTAGTGCGCAATCAATCAACCATAGTGTACCTAATGATACTGGATGAGCCGTCCCTGCATGCTATAGTACAAAATTTAAGTACGCTACGCAATTACATAGCACAGTTTGAGCCAGAATCTACTGATTAAAAACAGTTTTATGGTTCCTTTCTGGCATTAACCGTCATTATAGATTACAGCTCTCGCATTCTCCTCACATCTTCATAGATAACAGCGTGGACTCGACTTCAAATGCAACCATATAACTACACTATATCTACGATATAACTAACTATCTAAATAGTACATACGTAATGTACATACTGCTACATAACTTCACTAAGGTGCACAACACACATTTGGGATCCACTGCCGGTGGAAAGTTACACAAACCTCGCGTATGGAACCACATGAATGATGCACATAACATATTAATAACCAACCACATAATAAAAGCACTTGTTTGTGGCTTATCATTTCTTATCCCATAAATGAATAACCATTTTCCATTCACTCACCCGACTATTGTTGTCGTAACTATTGGATTCAACTGATAAAGCCGTTGTGGACAACTCCAGAGGCTTGAAATTGCATTTTCGTTGAAAAGACGTGTCTTCCAAGCACTGTCGGAGGACCAAATGACGATCTCCATCCATATTGTCCATGGCCTGGCTGCCATCCGATGGGCTGTTCACCGAAGATGCTGGACTTAAACAAGCAGCCATCATTTGTTCTCCACCGAATGTTTGATGAGCCGGGGACAAGACTGGCTTGCAATCTGGGGAGAAGGCTTGGAAATCGCTTCCAGGACTTGCCGCGTAGAACGAGAGTTGTTGCCAAGCCACAGGCTCTGTAGAAGCTGAAGGCGACCAAGAAGGGGAAGGCACTGTAGCCATATCGTGATCATTGCAAAAGTCTCCCAACAAGGACAAGTCAAAGGAGTCTGCCAAATTCGAGTAAGACATGTTGTCCTCAAAGCTTCCAAGATTTTGTCCAAAACCTGGCTGAGCTGGGCTTTTGGTTTCAGCTGACGAGTCAAATCGAATTGTTGGAGGACTAAAGCCACCAGAGGGAACCATTTGTTCTTCCATCTGAAACGAGGAAGTTAATTAATGTTGCAATTAGTTGGATGCATGATTTTAAAAAACTTGAGATGCTGGAATTGTTAATTTCAAGGTGATTTAAGTGGCTATAGAATACCATGATAAGGGATCAGTTAGTATATAATGAGAGAGTGCAAGAGTTCATATCCCAATGAGCATGTAACAGTTGAGTGCGTATTCATACATCATATGCGTGCTAACTAAATAACTATAAGAAATTTTTATGAGAAAATAAGAAGCACAAAAGCTTCGAAAGTTGATCTGCTCACCATTCTTATCAGTTGAGTCATAGACATACAAAAATATACAAACAACGATAGTGAGAAGAATAAAAAAAAGAGTCAAATGGTACACAATCAGTTACTTGTATTGTTAACGATCGTAAAGTATATGAGGGTTGGGCTGGATTTTTTAAACATAGTAAAAAATCCTGTCGCTTCCAGTTCCTCACTATTGTATGATCGAATAATTATATCATGGCTAAGAAGAGTGTGTGTGTGACTCCCATACGAGTTGGTTAGTTAGTTAGTGAATAACTTATGTTAATTCACTGATTGCTTCAGCTATATTTCATTGCTCATTGATTCTTGGATGAATGAAAACTCTACCTCAAATCATCGTTATTAATAATGCATTCTATAGACAAAAAATAAGACACAGAAGGGGTACTTTTACAAGTGTGATTCGTCATACTACATGCATTGGTACTGGTTGAATCAGATTGAATAATTATTGATTTCTCATCGTCAAAGTTTTGATGAGTGAAAGCTAAAACTGAAACCAATTTGTGAAAAAAACTTTTTAACTACTTTTAGACAACTAACTAACTAAAGACTGAATGACTTTTTTCGTCATTTTTTGTTCAACTCTAAAGATAACGCTGTAATGTGTACAAAGACTCGTTTCAGTACAAAGCATTAGGACTTTATCCTTACTGGGCATTTTAAATGCAATCATGCCACTAAATATTATTGTTGTAAACACTCTTCTAGCTTAATTAGTATATCCCACATAATAAAATCAAAGGCTTTGATGACATCACTCTCCCTTGCCCATGATCCGCATTTGGGCTTTTAACATTTGAATGGACGTAAATTGAGGCAGTGGGAAATATGCATTAAAAATTGGCTAGCTGTCAAATACCACCCCGCATGTTTTTTTCATTTTCATTGAGAAATACGCTTTAACATCTACATGTTGAACTATTTTTGTAGTTCTTAAGAAAACAGAGCATTCCTAAACATGTAGAGAGTATTAAGCATGCTTTTGTTCAGCTTTTTATGAGTTAGTGCGCCGAAAAGACTAATATGATGGATTAAGCGAAATGTTTATGCTTGCCTATATGAGAACGAGAACATGAATATTCAATTACGCAATAAGGAAAAACGAGAGATACGAAAAACTAGTCAAGGAGTAACGTGTACTTCACACTGTTCACAAGAATGGATCGGATCGATTTTGTGCTGCTTGTCGTAGAGATTGGTTATCACATTTATGCATAGCCTCATCCACTAAAATTTTGTATGATGTTTATTTTTTCGAGCTACAATGAACAAACAACCTACACACACAATGCATCCACATTGCTGCTGATTTTTTTAATTTGAAACTTTTGGCTTATCGCATTCATTTTGGTTGTCTGAACCGATAACCTTTACACTGGACATTAAAATCGAATGGAATGTGAACTATAAAACTTTAGGGGTACACCCGAAGCCGTGTAAACTCGTACATTTCTACGTGCGTTAATCTCCCAGCCAATCAGATCAGTAAGGAGAAGTTGGAAGTCTGCTCTGATTGGCTGGGAGATTTACGCACGTAGAAATTGACGAGTTTACACGGCTTCGGGTGTACCCTTTTTATGAGTTCAAATCTACATGGAATGGAAAAAAGATAGCTAATAAGTTCAAAGTATCAAGTCAAATGAAGCGAGCATTCAGTGAATTCGTGAGATAATCGGCCCGTCTTATGACCAGTTATGTCGTTAAAGCGTTTGATTTAAAAAAATGTATCTAACTTTCATTTACTTTCTTTGCCAGGTTGCAAATTTAAATATGCAACTTAATAAAATAATAAAATACGAAAATGTATCACAAAATTTCAGCAGCACATTAGATTATTCCCATGTCTTGTAAATAAGTATTTAAGAAGGAGCCATCAATAGTTGCCATTTATTGGATTAGAAATTTTTATGCCTGTACGGAATTTTTTAGACTGAAATTTCAAAGTTACAAACCCACAAAAATTTCTTTCAGCTTTAATTGTATGAAATATAGTTTTGTTTTGTGGTACTTTTAGATACGATATGATGCTATTGAAATGTCCATGATTTAGCTTACTTCCGAATTATAATCAACTGGGCAAGGATAATGTTTTTTAGCATGCATAATGCTTTGATTCAGCAATAACTTAACTATGTGGATAATGAATATACACTTGCCTCATCATATACATCTCATTCTCATTCTATGTAAAGAATAGAATCGACACAAAGGGAGAGTTTGTTCAATTTAGCATGCAGCATTATGTTCTTTGCTACCTTCGATGCGTAAAAATCGTAAATAACAAAAGAACGTACAACAAAAAAAGTCGAAATTGAAGAAAAAAACTCGTACCTAAAATTCTAACTAAGCGAGTGAGTAAAAAAAGATGAAGATCATGGTCGCTGATTTTAGCAGCCTCTCGTTTGACACAATAAAGTACGAAATATCTTATTTGCAACCCTATAAACGTTAAACTCTTGCCCGCAAAATCGCTTAATGAGCATGGATCCTTTTGCCCCGGAGGGGAATTTGTGTTCTATAAAGTATGTAAAGTGCTGCTTTACTTCATCTTGCCAAACCTGTTTGCTTATATGTTAAGTGATCCTCGGTTTCATAGCATTTCATGCCCACGTATTTATTTTGCACACATGGAATGTACTCTTTAGCTTGCCCATCTTTCGTTTTTAAGTCAAAAGAATGTGAGCTCAACAAGGTGGTAGTTAACCATTATCTCCATTCTTCATTATTTGTACGGGAAAAAGGCATTATAGTAGTAAATATTGAATCACACTGTATTTTACAGAGTAATTGCAAATGAGATGCATGCACGCACCATTGAATGCTACTTTTCTATCGAAATCGTATGCATGCACGCATTGATGAAAAACTATTAATCTTATTTGGCATGGTTCAAAACTACATGGCTGTAACTACAAGTGATATTTAATTAAAATTCCTTCACGAACCTTATACTTCTGCCCGAATCCCGATTTAGGTCCAATGTGCATAGCAGTTGCCATTAATGGACAGAAGATATTACCAGGACCACAGCCACAGAAGGGTTTCACCAAAGTAACGATTTGTAGTCAAATATTTTTTTGTATTCACTATAATTGTGTACTCCAAATATCTTGGTTATCAACTTGTTATCACACTCATCAAGTTGGTTAACTTATGGATCCAAGTGAAAAGAAAATGCACAAACACAGCGATCTGTCCGATCGCTACAACTGCTACTAACTGACTACACTTCTTGTAGATGTATAGTTGGTTACAGGTTACAATAGCAAGTGAAGTGGTATGCTGGGAGTTGCTCTTGCCACTTGCTAACTCACTAACTATGCTAACTAGTACTACTAACTAATGTTACCAAGAAAAAAGTTGCTCATCTCGCATTCATTTCTAGAGGCTGTGTATAGCAAAGGGTAGGTAGCTCTCTGGTGATAATAGTTATGCTAGATGACTAGTTAAAGTTTGAGTAAGGATAATAGTGGCAGCCAAATGATGTAGTATTCAATTGACCCACTTTCATTCACGTCTCCAACTCAAACTACTAGGTATGGGAGCAGTGAGAGGCATGCTATATACTTGATACTGCTTTATTGCAGACTTAAAGTACAAGAGGGATTACCGTCTAGTAACTATGGGACCACAAAGCTTGTAAAAACCCTTCCCTCTGTTTTCTCTTTTATTTTCATCTGCACCATTGATGTAATGTAAAGGATTTTGACAGCAGGCTTTGAGCAATAAGGTTTAAAGGTATACGCATTTCATGCATGGTGGTTTCATCAAGTGCTTGCATTGTTTTTATACATTATTTTTTTCAAATTTCCACATGTTTTAAATGAATTTTTTAATGAGTTTTTAGTTTTGTTATTCAATGTACAATGCGATTACTTAAACAACGAAACCTCCTTTATTGCTGCCCCAGCCCCAACTGCACACTGTAATACCCGGCTGTTAACAATCCTGCAAGCAGCGGCACAAATTTTGGGAGTCACTTGTTTTGCCTCACAGCTAAACTGTATTTCTCTCTTCTCTCACGCATAATACCGCAGCATACAATTTACTTTAAACATGTGGAAACTACAAAGAATAATCCTATAGCTTGTTGGAGGGGACTAGAAATGTAAAATATTAGTATTGTTTGTATTTTTGTGGAAAAATACAAACTTGTTCTGTGAAAAATAATTGTTAGAAAATTAATGAAATTGCGTGATTTACATGTTTGTATGCGTACATGTGTAGGTGTATTGTGTTTATAAAATGTTGACGCCACTTTGCGTGGTTGATGAGAAAATTCGGGCATTTACAGGTCAAGGAGTGATGTTCATCTTTAATTATGACCTTGCTTTGGGTCGCATAAATACGTACGTAGGCCAAATTGTGTGAAAATCCGTTCATGTCTTCACGAGATGACACACAACACACAGCAGGACACGGTTAAAGCTACTCAAATATGAACTGTGCTTTGACACCTCATGCGTGCAAAAATAAAGTTGCGACAACATTGTAAAAATGTAATGAATTCAGATGTAATGCAAAAAATTTCACCTTTTGGAATTCCCTCATTTCATAACGACTGTCGTGAAACAGTTGTGTTGAAAGTGGGAAATAATGTCAGTCACTCTACTATTTTATGAACAAGCAAACGTCATTAGTCATTAGCAATAGCATTGTAATTTTTAAATAAATGTATACATTTTTAGTTTTTATGACACTATATTTCTATGCTTTGAATTCCTGAAAAGCTGGAAACCAATTTCCCATGGGCCCCATAGTTTTTTCCAAGAAGATTGATCTTGTAAAACAATTATTCTTCAGTTCATGATTAAAGCTAATGTTAGATTCCTTGCAATAAAAGTACACATTCCTTGTAATTCAATAATATAATGCCAAAAAGCGTGCACTAAAGTTTATTTGCAGTGAAAATTATGAACACTAACTAACTAACCAGCGGTTACATTCATGAACGTCATGAAGTAGTATATAGTGGGAGCGAATGGTCGTGATACTCGTGAATGCGGCTTTGTGTTCCAAGTTCCACGTCCTCCAAAACTACATGTCACCATTGAAAGTAAAATGATATTTTTCCCGCTAAGTCTGTGTGGAAATAATCTTTATTCAAAAGAATTAGATCTGTCAGTGAAACTAGACCTCCGCGCTCCAAATTGGCAGCGTTCAGATGCGATAATAAATAAAAACTATAATGCACAAAATGATTTTATGAAAAAAATTTCTTTTTACTGTGAAAAAGTAAATTTTTTGAGCAAAGAAACAAAAAACATTTACGAAGATAAAGATAGTTGGAGTGTGAGAGATTAAAAAATGTGAATGTACTTGAAGTTTTAATTTATATCAGCGCTTATTGTTAAAATTTGAGGTGGAAGGAATTGAAATTTTGCGATACATATGCAATGCTAATGCAATGCATAATCCCTATGCCAATGAACAGTTCTGTAACTTGTTTGCTACATTTTGCATTCTTCAGTTAAAAACACAGAGCGAGCTGGAGCTTGAAAAACAGCCGACTCAATAAGTGAAGCGAGATAAAATTGAATCCGTGTCTATCGTGTCTATCTAATCATCAACTGGATGTTGTGATCCTTGTCAGTTGAAAGACGAGGACGCATATGCTAGTTTTTCGTGCTGATAGGTGTTGTGCCGTGATATGTCAACTGAAAATTGAGTGAGTTCTGCGTGCTGACAGTTTTCTTTTTCTAAATTTGAAGACCGGCCATATTGTATATTTTAATTGCCTGTTTCACAAAGAGAAACTTGTTGCCATTGTTATTGGATTCGTCCTCTGCGTATGGCTGATTTCAACCAGTACTTTTGAAGGTCTTTTGTGGTGCACTTGCACTTTAGTGTCTATTTTGCACTGATAATTTTGACGAGGCAACTACAGCAGAAGCAGAAACTATGATGAAATTATCCAAGATCTGATTTTAATACTCCAGGGATGAAAAAATAATAATTGTTATAAATACGGGTGATTGATTGTGTAGGCTGAGAGTGAGTTGAGTTTGTGTTTTAATCACATTAAACCTGCCTTCATCCCGCCCACAGGTAAACATCTGGAGGATAGATTTTTTTTAAATATTAGTAATTTTGCTATTTTTCCAATTGTGAAGCCTTTATCTATCTTTTCTTTGCAGAAAAAATTGTTACTTGAACTAGAAGCTGATTAGGCAAAATCAAAATGTCTGTAGATGTGGATTTCGATGTTTTGAACAAGCGGTCAAAGTTTGAAGACTTCGACATGGTGAGAGTTAAAAGATATTGCTCAATCAATCAAATATTTCAGTTTTTTTGCGGTGATGAAGATGTCGAGAAGGTGTAGTTATGATTTGTTTTTATTTTTGTAGAATGTCACTCCTGCACTTGGTGGAGCCATCACAGGCACCTCTGTAGGAGGAAATGTAGATTTTGGGTTCATCCACGCATTTATAGCATCTTTATCGGTGATAGTTGTTTCGGAATTAGGGGATAAAACTTTTTTCATAGCTGCCATCATGGCAATGAGACATTCTAGGACAGTAGTTTTTTTAGGAGCTATGGGGGCCCTTGGGCTGATGACAGTACTTTCAGGTAAGCTTCAAAAATTGACTAAATTGATTAGTAAAGGATACTGTTTTTATGCAGCTTTCGGATATTTCTGGACTGATTCGCCCAGTTTATAAGTTAAACGTTGTTACGAAAATAGAGGATGGGTAGTAGTAGTTTTTGTGGTTAGTTGAGAGGAAGGGGAGGGAAGGAACGTTAGTTGGAAAATCACGTAAATAATAATATATTTATCGCACATAAATTATCAACCAGATTCTTTCGTTATCAACTCATGAAATGTATGGAGTGGGTAGGAACGGATATCATTTGTTTTTATGGTGGCACTCGAAGATTTTTCGAAGCTGACTCAACTGACACAATCAAAAATAGGTAAGGAATGTGCGTATACCTAGGTTCTGTCGCACAGTCAGTCGTTAAACTTTTATCTCTTTCAATTACATGATTATGTTATCAGTTATCAGGAAGTCTTTAACTTAAATGACATCAGGGATGAGGCCAAGGCGGACATAATGTTTTTTATAGCTGGCATTGGGACGCTCAGAATCTAATGAAAATGATTTATAGCTCGGCTGCTTTATTAACGCAACTTTATTGCTAAATGCTTCATTTTTTGAATTGTTTCACAGCTTTGTTTGGCTATGCAACAACGGTCATACCCAGGATTTACACGTATTACGTATCAACTGTTCTATTTGTCATATTTGGACTCAAAATGATTTATGATGGGATCAAAATGTCACCTGATGAAGGGGCCGAAGAATTAGAGGAAGTCCAAGCTAGCTTAAAGCGTCGAGATGAAGCTGATGTGCGTTTGATTTTATGTAAATGTATTATTTTATTACCTTGATCTTGATGTGAAGGATTCATGAATTCCTTTTGGATCTTAAAGGTGGAAAATCCTCCAGTCGATGGAGAAACACCAGTAGCTCCTTCCAAATTGCCTGCTGGCGCAAGAAGGATTCTTTTCTCTTGTTTTTCGCGTATTTTTCTACAAGCCTTTACTATGACATTTCTTGCAGAATGGGGAGATAGATCTCAGCTTGCCACTATCATTTTAGCTTCTAGAGAGGTAAGCTGTAGCTGTAACAACTATTTAGTTGTTAACTTTTTCTCAAATTTTACATGCGTTTTAAATAAAATAGGATGTTACTGGAGTGTGTATTGGAGGAGTTTTGGGTCACTCTTTATGTACTGGGTTAGCTGTTCTAGGGGGAAGATTGGTGGCGCAAAAGATATCGGTTCGGACAGGTGAGATTATATTTGAAAACATTTACGATTGTACTGCTCATTTTGGATTTTAGGGATCGCAAATTAACATCGGCGTTTTCTTGTTTTTGTAGTTACCATCATTGGTGGAGTCGTTTTCCTTTTCTTTGCAGTTTCGTCTCTGTTTTTTAGTCCTGATTAATTGTCCACTCAACAAGATTTTAAAATTTACTATGTTGCTTAATAATTTTAAATACCATCGGTTATTAAGTCAAGTCAACTATAACTCCACGGGAAAGTTGATATACCTCTGAAGTCACATGTAATCGTCAATAGAATTGATATGATAGTTTAGTCTCGTTTACAAAATTACAAACAAATGCAGCAGTCTGCCTACATTTTGTAGGAGCTAAAATTTTCATATAGAATATAAACATTTTTACCGTGAATGGTATTGCATGCTTACGATCATTTTAGCACCCAAAATTGCAAGTTAATAATGATTAGTTTAATTAGTGAAGATTAATAGAGTGGAAAAAGACCGGTAGGAATATGAAGAGGAGATCAAATTCTCAAAGCTTTACACTACCTATTATTTACAATTCAATATAAAAAAATAGTGAGATCCAACACAGTAATGCCTGGCATAGTGAAGCCAAATCTGTGATTTCTCCCAGTAATATAGTGTACCCAAACATCTCATGTATTTTCATACCCAATTGCTACATGCTAATGCTAATATATAGAATTTTATATCTTTAATGCAATCTGGTGTATGGAGACTTATTTAATTGTTAGCTTAAAATTAGGTTGTTTAGTTAGTAATATTAGTTGGAGTCTAATTATGGATTTATGCCATGCATTTATTTTTAAACTAAGGTGCTGCAATTCGATACATATACTATAATATTACAGAAACTTTTGTAGAGTACTAAAATACGTACTTTTGTGACGAAATAAAACAATGCCATAATTTATTTAAAAAGTAGTTTTATGAAGAGTTAGTATTGAAAATTTGCATGCTTGATATGAATTACTGACAGTGCCCTTGCGATGAAGAGTAATAGTCATCATTTAGGCATTGCCCAGCAATACAACTTTGTATGCAATTCATTCCCAAAACGTTCAACTCATTGGATGCTTCCATCTCTAGACTATCCAGTGCCAAAAAGGCTTCCTCCATACTGCTTTCAGCCATGCTGTAGTAATCTACTACATCTGGCAACTGTTTTCGAATGTTTTCACATCTCTCAATAATTTCTCCCCAGCCACCTACAGTTATTGGTATCGTGTACTTGATCATGTTCTGAAATCAGTAGAGAAACAATAATCAGTTAGTTTGGTTGTCCCTTTTTTTAACAGATGAGTATCAATGACGGTTGTTGAATAAGTACTATATATTATCTGAATTAAAGTAAGGTATTCCAAATAGAGAGACATTACATGGTATGCTTCTCGGAAGACGCATTGTCCGAGAATATTTTCCATCTTCAGCCGTATGTCAGTAATTAAATTGATGTCTTCAGTGGTGGCTATCAGATAACGTTTATTTAGTCGGAAAACTATGGTATAGCCGCTAAGGAATCGATTGTTGATCTCGTCGGGCGTGCCAATAAATTCTAATCTTCCACTCACTATCAACCCTATTCGATCGCACATGATTTCACATTCTTGAACGTTCTTAGAAGCGAGAATAATGGCTCCGCCAGCTTTCAAATACTTTTGAAAGACTTTCCAAACCATGTTTCTTCCTTCCGAATCCATTCCTACAGTCGGTTCATCTTGTTGGGGAAAAAATGCGTCAAGTTAGTATTTGGAAAAATTTGCATCTTTGCAAATCAATTTCTAACCTAGGATTAGTAGTTTTGGATCCCCAATCATAGCAACCCCTACGGCCAGCTGTCGTTTTTGTCCTTCGCTCAACTTGTAAATTTTTTTTCCATCTTCGTCTCCTAGACCTGTATCCCAACAATTTCAGACATGATGTATTGATTGTACTCATTGTACCTATTAAACGTTACTGCAATGGCTAAAACATTTCCCAATGTGAATACAAATCGACAAACCTATTTTCTGAAGCCACAAGATTGCTTCATCTTTAACAAATTTTCTTGATATGCCTCGCATTGCGCCGAAGAGCTCAAGCATTTGGTTAGTGGTTAAATCGGTAAGCAAAGAAGTTTCCTGCGGCAAGTAACCAATCTTCTCTGTGAACTGGAATGCAGAAACAATTATAACTTTTAGTTAAACGTCCTGTTTATGCTATTCAATAGTATGCATTTTCGAGATCAACTAATGTAGGTATATGATCAGCCCGTACATTTCTAAAACTTCCGAGCAGTGTATGGGGTCTCATGTGCGCATTTCCATTGGCAGGCAATTCTTCTCCGATTAAACACTTAAATAATGCTGTCTTTCCGGCATTATTTGCTCCAAGTAGTCCAAAACACTGTCCTTTTTGAACTGCGAAGGAAACATTTGAGAATGCGCCAATCTTTCCAAAGTTTTTGCAAAAATTTTCCACCAAAAGGCAAATACTGTTAGGAGCAGATTTTCCTGAAACATTGAAAACAGCCATTTAGTACGCTGAGTACGCTACGCTTTAATGCCTTCATTCAGGTAAGCATGGCTGCTGGCTGTGCTGTGCATGGTATAAATAGGTCATATTTACTTACCCAGAGCCACCCAATTAGTGACATCTTCTGCCTCTTTTTTTATAGCTGGGTCTGGTTTAGCAGCCCCAGCTTGAAAAGAGTCACTTGGTGCGGACAGAAAACAGTGACTGATTTTTCTAAATATATTTAAATCTGTGAGTATCACCAAGGTGAAATACACCGCTGTACAGATCAGGAGAATGATAAGATCTATAAGAATAGTGTAATCAGATCCTCCAACTTTGGTTCCAAAGTAGCCACTGGGTTCAAAACACTTATTTTCGGTGCAAGAGTCTGCTCACCAATTCGCAATGCATTAATTACATACACGTACTGAATAACCAATTCTCTCAATGTATGTCATATTGCATGCTTGATGAATGACTGTTACAATATTTACGACATTGTTATGCTTTAACGCCAGCTTGCAATTTCAATAGCTTTACATGCTTTTAAAGAGCGCAAAATTCTGTTTATGTTATGACATTTAGTTTCAAAAAATTCTTCGTTTGTTCAAAATGTCGTTGTCTCGAAGACAATTATTAGCGGACCGAATTGTCCATTTCTTTGAAAATGTGGCAAATAAAGATACCAAAACAACTGTTAGACATTTTTAGGTCGAAAAAGTTCCACGAATGACTGTCTACCGTGTTTTAAAAAGATATCAGGGACGTGGAAACACACTATACCAAAAACCAAAAGGTCGACCCGTTTCTCAGTGCACGGAAAAATTAAAAGTGAAAGTGCAGAAGCTCTTTGAAAAGGATCCTCATCTGTCCGAGCGTGCTGCAGCTGCTAGGCTCGGAATTTCGAACAGTTATTTACATCATATTAAAGCTAAATTGCTAGGAATAAAAACTTTTACACGAAAAAAGTTTCCAAATTATCAAAAGGATCAAGCGGCAAGAGCAAAGACGGCCTGTAGGCTAATTGTGGAGAAAGTGGCGCCACTAAAATCAGGAAAAACTATCGTACTGGATGACGAATGCTATTGCGCTGTGGATCCAAATGATATACTGGGACGAAAGCTCTACAGTGTGGTTCCCGGAAAACCAGTTGACCCCCGGAAAAAAATTGTTCCGAAGCGAAAATTTTTCAAGAAATATCTAATCTGGCAGGCGATTGATGAATTGGGTAACGTTTCGAAGCCGTTCATTTCTACTGGGACCATGAACGCAAAAGTGTACAAAAAAGAGTGTATTGTGAAAAGATTGGTCCCCTTCATCAATAACCGCAAAATTTTATTTTGGCCTGACATGGCATCATGCCATTATACTTCGGAAGTGAAAGCTTGCTTGAAAAGTGAAAGCATCGAATTTGTGGAGAAAGTTCGAAACGCTCCGAACGTTCCTCAGGCTCGCCCAATCGAGTGTTTCTGGGCGTTATGCAAACGTGAGTATGCAAAGCGACAATTTCCGGCAAAAAACCTCCGTGCATTCGCACAAATTTGGTCGAAAATTTCGTCCGAAGTTTCAAAAAAGCATGGACAAGCCATTATGGCTAACTTTCGCAAGAGACTGTGGCAAATCGGGAAAAAAGGAGTATATGGGACGTTGGATACCGCAAAATAGAGGTAATCTTTGAGGTTTCTTATATTTTACAAACACTCAATTGACACGCATTTCGCTTTGCTTATATTGCCAAGTATAGTTAGTAACAGTCATTCATCTAGCATGCAATATACAAAAATCGTATAAATTACCACAGCAAGCATACTCTGCCAATTCGAACAATGCTTTAGGAGACGTTGTCGTACAAACCCCTTTCAAATAGTCTTCTGGAATAAGTGCACACTTGCTGTTTGTAATAACAATTCTAGCATAAGTCATCAGTGCATGCAAAGTCACTGCACACGGAAATGGTGTTGTGAGCCAGAAAAAGATGACCGATTTTGTATCTTGCACTCCTTCTTCGGTGGCATAAAAGTAGAACCCTCCAAGCGCTGCAAATCATAGTCATGAATAAATCGTGGACTTGGCTATTCTTTAGAAGCCTCATAATTTTAGATTTAAGATGTTACTCACAGACGACTAAATGAACGACATTCAACCATCCATATGTTGCCGGAGACTTGTGAACGATTTTACTTAAAAAGTACGCAAATCCTAAGCAAGAAAAACTGCTCACTGCCAAGATGGTTAATAGCGCTTCTATTAAATTAAAATTAGTTGAAAATTGATTTAATTCAACAAAAAGGTTTCGGACATGCATACTTGATACTTTTATAGTGTAAACGTCTGACTTTACCTCCCCCTCCGAGCATTGTAAAAAAAGCCTGCATTTGCCATAAATATGTTAAAAACAAACTGAGGAGTGTGAATAGCAGCACGAAGTTCACATCAATGAGAAGGTAAGTGAGCCAGTAATTGATAGGATTAAGTCCAGTTATGAGTTGTAACCGATGATTCTAGTAGTAGTAGGTTAAACAGGTCAAGGTATAAAGTCATGTAAACAACGCAGCAAGTGAAACCAATGAAAAATCTTATCTTACCCCACAAATTTTTTCATACAAAGGCCTTAGAGCTAACAAGGCACAGAATAGAGTGAGAGCGTAGGTATAGCAGAAACTAAAGTATTTGACAATGGTTTCACTGTCCACAGCGTTGATTTGCCCCTTTAAAAGTTCAGAAGTTTTAAATGGCACATAATTTTTTCTTTCCTTATACTTTTAATATTAAGGTCTTTACTATACGGTTTTTACCAATGAATCAGTCATGAGTGGCTTATTTTCAATAACGATTTGATTGCCAGCACCAGAGAGAGCCTGCAAAATAGCATTGGAGACGATGTTGATAGACAATGGAGCCGCATCAAGAGCAACAGTAGAGTACATTGCTGTAACAGCGTCTGTGGACTGTTTAGCTGCAATAATATAGTCTTTCCGGTATTTAAATATGCTCCCATTTGCAATTTTCAACAGTGCATCTGAAATGGTCGTGTTCAACGGCATCCCATCAGTGCCAACTAGTCCTCCGTATGTTTCCCTTAGACTCTGATTGATTTTCAAACACAAATAGTATAAAAATTTATATTTCTATTGATCTTGATCATTGGCGCTTATCTATGCTCATGGATTTCCATTTTCTCTGATGGCAGAATCTGAAATTAATTGCTATTACCTTGTCTTTAATATTGTAAAGAACAATTTGGTCAAACGATTTTTTCAAATTATTTTGTATTGCTCCCCGAAACTCATCCGCTCCATGAATTCGAAATCCTCGATTGGAACTAGTCAATCCAATTACAATCAGAAGCAATGGAGCTATTATCTACGTTAAAAGTAAAAACTACATGAAATTACGTTTACATTATAGGGCGCTGAATAATCTAATGGAGAGTACATGCAAGTTATGAAAAATTATTATTGTCTTGTACATCTGATGCATACCTTGAAAAGAACCAAGAACGGGTGCACGCTAATGATCCACAGTTGTTTCCACAGTAAGGAAGAAAATCGGGAAAAAATGAGTCGGAAACCAGTCAACTTTCCTGGAGCGGGAGAAGCTCCTCCAAGTTGTGTGGCGGATGCAGCTATTTTTTCTGTTTCTGGAGGTTCTTTGGTACTGTAAAAGTAAATAATAAATCGCATAAAGCATATCTCGCAGAAATATAATATAGCGCTGTAATATATATCATAGATGAGCTATTTTTCGACCTCAAAAACGCCTCTTGTAATGACGAAGTATGAAACTCAATCTTGCTCAACTCGAATTCATTTCTTCTCTGGTACAATTTGCCAAGAAAAGAAGCTAACTGAGGAGCAAACTTGCTAGAGAGGATAACTGTAATACTTTCTCCACCAACGACACGATCTCGATTCTTTAATTGCACGGAATCCCCTTGCTCGGTCAACATCTTAAATAACTCGGGAGTGATTTTCGATTTCACTGTAAGCCGTACTGTATATCCTTCTCCTGAAATGAATAACAATCAAGCCTTGAAAAAAACTATAATACCGTAGAGTGTAGATTATGTATGTGGTAAATCAAACCGTAAGATTCCCCAAGAAATTCCAGAGATCCACAACAACGAAGTTTACCAGCCTTCATGACAGCAATACGGTCTCCTAAAGATTCAGCTTCTTGCAGTGAATTTGTGGCAATCAAGACTGTTTTAGTGCTACATTCTTTCTGCAATGAGCAATAGATTACAAAACTTCAGCATAATTGGACTGTGATGTGCCATGTGCATAAACAACTAATAATTCCGAACCATTAAGATATTCCAACATAGGCGGCGATTTTCTGGATCCATTCCCAGGGTAGGCTCATCCAGTAAAACCACTTTAGTGTCTCCCAATATGGCGATAGCAAAACTTAACTTCCTCCTATCCATTGGAGATAAATTCTTAGCAAGAGTCTTTGCCTTATCTTTCATTTTCAATACAGAAACTAAATAGATTGCTCCTTTTACAGCTTCATGCCATCGACGTCCTTTCAACTAAAGTTTGGAATTGACAATTTAAAAATTCGATTCTGCATTTCTTTTTTTTTTTGCATGGCATGGCATATAAACGCATTAGCTACTATGCAAAGTAGTGCCAATGCAGTAGTAGTCGTGGAGTCTCAAGCAACTTACCCATGCAAACATTATAAAATGCTCCATTATAGTGAGCTCATCAAACAACATGTCTGATTGTGGACAAACTCCAATGCAACGCCTCACACCCGTAATATAGTCGTTAATGTTGTAGTTGTTCACAAACGCGCTACCTTCATCAGCTTTTAGTACACCTAAAAATGTTAACTATTAACGGCACTGCACAATTTTAATAAATAAAAGTCTAGTGTCTAGAAACAATAGAATAGTATAACGTAGCAAAAAGCTAATGACCCAGTAAAATATCAAATCTTCAAACTTTTTAGTAAATGCTCAAAGAACTAAAGTTGATAAACTTGCCTGTTAACAGTTCCAATACTGAAGTCTTGCCACAACCTTTAGGGCTGTGGAAAAATTAGCTTCATTTCAGACTAATGATAAAAACCGTAAGACTAAAATAGAAAGTATAATGGAGTTTCAGTTTACCCCAGCAGGACAGACACATCATCAGTAAAAAAGTCGCAAGTAAGTGATTTGACAGCCATTTCTCCACCACGAGATTTACATAAATGACGGAGCTTGATACCACAAGGTTTATCTGATTTATTGGCTTCCATTTTAGTGGAATTCGCTCTGGCTCTTCTAGTGATGGTCATATTTTGAATAACAGCCGTTCGGAGGTTTCCCATTTCAGAGTCTTCTGGACAATCAAGTATTTCATCCAATTCCTCTTCTGGGAATTTGGACAGGCAGAGAAAGCATCGCAAGCATTTGTTCAATTTTTTGTTTTTGTTGAGCATCTGAAGGTGTAAAACCCCATCGAAACATAAAATTTTTAATTTTTGAACAGTGGGCTATCAAGCTAAACCATACATATTTACCTTGTGTATTAAAGTCCAAGGTTTCCTCAACTCTCGGTCTTGAGATTGCCTTTCTCGCATAAAATTAGACAAGACAATGTACAACAAAACATCAAAAGCCATCATGGTTAGAACCATTCTCATATTCACAGACTCAGGTGATGCAGGGTACTCGTGAATATTGCTCCATTGAACCCCATGAGCTAACATCAACAAATGCAATGTAAAACCTTGCATACTTGCTCCGAAATCGGAAACTGCATACTTATACAATTTTTGTACTACTATTAATAAATAAAATAGTCACACTTACTTTTTAATTCCCAGCTATCAACAATATTTAACCCAAAGTACAAACACATATTGGGTAGCAAGCAGATGAGTAGCTGGGTTGTTATGTAAGCTCCCTTGGATCCTATCATGACAAACGGTAAGAAAAAACTAGCCAGCCAGATAAGAACACCTAACGACGCCGCTTGTGAGCCTATCATGTCAATCAGCAATGTAATTAGCATTAAAAAGAGTCTATAAATTATTCTCCCGACCTTAATCTTAAATTCGTGATAGCTAATACATCAGTTGTATCTTACTATCATTGAAAATGGTGGATATAAAGAAACAGAACCAAATGGAAGACAAGGCGTGGAGCAAGAATAGTACAACAATTACGGCCGCAGAAGAGTAGACAATTAGAGCACTCGTATTCCCCAAACTCAACCATAGTACCATCATCATGAGAGCTACTGTAATGCTGCATCCAATGAGCATGAATAAAGTCCAGCCAGTCCAGTATCCGAAACTGTTTAAACCCAGCATATGTAATAGCATCTGCGACCCCGATTCACAAATTAATTCATTTTTATAGATTCAATTCTACGAAATTTTACAGCAAGAGAACATGCACTCACCCTAACGCCGGTTTGTTGTTCTTTAACCAAAGATGTTATTATTACTCCCGCCATAATGCTATATCCAATGATGATTAAGGCGGGAAGTAGCGTTGAAATGAACATGGAGTCATGGGCGTTAGTTGAATGCGACGGATAAGGAAATGGTTGAGCTTGAATACGGAATGTTGTGTTCGGAGAACGAGAGCCAAGTAGATATTTTGAATACGCCTCATACACAGCAATTTGGAGCCCAAGAAATCCGCTGTCTTCGTAAACTTTGTAGTCTGTGTTTGTAGTAAAAAGACATGAAGAGAACAGTTTATTATGGCGCTATGAATTCTATTTATCTACTTAAGTGCGTTAGTTTGTTATCCGATTCTTACAGGTACCGGGGCCGACTTCTTTTTGAGAGTTCCGATTAAAAAACTTATCTTCTGTGAGACGTAATTTGTAAACCAACTTGCCGGAAGAATTGGGATCTGGAATTTGGTGAACGATGATGGCAGCAAATGCTAACGGCGTATTGTCCTGAATAGTATCAATATCGTCTTTACGCTTTTCTATTAAATTTAAAGTGGCAGTGTAGTTGGCTTCTATTTCCTTCTCGTTTTTGAAAGCGATCATGTCTGTAATGAATTATGTTGCCCTGGTGTTACAATACGAAGGGATAACGCACGCGCGCTAATGGGAACTTATTCCTTTTGATGATTTGCATGATAGGAATTATTTATGTATTTATTTTAATTTTATTTTTTTGAAAATTACTTATGTTGACATCGCGGCTTTGTAGTACTTCTTTTAATCCTTCCATTAATAAATTCACTTCTTTTGTGTCTGGAGAATAAGCCAAAAATGAGAACAATTTATCTGTGAGGAGGTCATGAGGATTTTGGAGTGGACTCATCAAATCCTAAAATGTTATAAAGAATAATGGTGTTAATTTTTGTGTATAAGAAATTTAAGTAACAAGTATACAACGTTTTAAAAAATATTTCGAATCTAATAAGCATTCACTTGTTTGTTTTTTAGTTTTAATGAATTACCTTTTCAGGACGAATGGGAAAAGTTTGGTATTTGGAAATTGATCCGTCTCCTTGCATTAAAAGAGATTTTAACAATACCAAAGTTCCAATAAGAAACGGTGGTGCCATAATCTGAATTAAACTTAGAATTTTCTTGTGTGTATGGGTTCTATATATTTTCCAAAGAACAATGTACACCATACGAAAAGTGTAAAGACTGATAGCCATAATTGAGCTATTAATTGGAGAATTCTACAGATTGACAAGATTGATTGGTGGTAAGCAATGAATTTTGAACAAAATTGCCGATTTATGCAATCAAAGAAATTATTGTCAGAGCTAAGATTCTGCCAAACCTTCGCGTACAAAGCCTAACCTAGTAATGAGACGTTCAGGACAGTTTGTTTAGCAGCACCATGAAAGTTTTTTTTTTTTGCATCGTTATGGCAACAAACAATAGACTCTCACATATCCGTATGCATTAAACGTTAGTGATTAACAGCATGCTATAAAATCAATCGGAACTCTGACGAGAGCTCCAAGAAGACAAAAATTCATTGAAATTCAAGTTTATTTAAAAAATCAATCATTCCGACAATCACTAAATCAAGTCAATAAGGTGAGATTATATGTTTACCAGGACATATCATATTTTTGGTATCTAATACACTGGTATGAAAAGTATAGACTCTTTTCTTCTCTGAAAGGACGAATACTGCAAGAGAACGACAATCACGTAATATGCGTGACAATCACATTATCAGATCGAAAGTAAACTTACAATTATTAAGATGTCAGTGTCTCTTAAATTAAATATAGAATTAAATTACAGGCAAATACTTTTAGTGATTTCAGGTAACTCATCAATTGTATAAAATTCCTTACTTTATTGTGGTACTCTACGTCGGCGAAAACTAGATTCATTTGCTCAAGTGTGGAATAAAGAACCAACCAACCAAATACAGGTCACAGCTGCAAATAACATACAGCACAATTTCAGATTACGTATAAACTAAAAGTTAAAAGCACGTTTACATAACTGAGAAAAATAAGTCTCAATCAAACTAAATTAAAAATACTTTAAGTACAGAATCTTGAAATCATTGAGCACTAAAAATGAAGACCAAAATTTTTTTTTAGTTGTTTCCACAAAAAAAAACTCAAGACACAAGTCCAGCATCCTTAGCCATCGCGTAGAATGCAGATCCTTTGTTCTTCAATAGTACGTCCGGAGAATCAAATTCTTTAATTTCTCCTTGGTCGAGTACCATTACTCTGCAAAAAAAAAGTTTCGGATTGTCAGTAACGATAATCATAATCTGGAAATAACTAAATATATGTCTATAATCTAGAAACAAAATCTAAGACAATGATCAATGAATTAGCTGCAAAAAAACGAAGAATAACCTGGTTGAATCTAGAATGGTGTTCAAACGATGTGCAATAACAAGAATAGTGCACTGCTTGAATTCAGATGCAATAGTTTGCTGAATCAGATCGTCAGTTTCCAGATCTACGGCTGCAGTGGCTTCATCTAAAACAAGAATATTGGTCTTTCGCAGCAAAGCCCTGGCTAAGCATACGAGCTGCCGTTGTCCAACGCTGTTTGAAAAAAAAAGAATTAACTTTGTTTGAATGCTTCTAATATCTAGGGAATTCATTGTAGAAACCTTAAATTTTCTCCCCCTTCTGAAACTTCATGTCGCAATAATGCAGGTAGTCCTTTTACAAAGGATTTTAAATGGGCCAGTTCAAGTGCATACCAAATTTCCTCATCAGTATGTTTCTCAAAAGGATCCAAATTGAATCTCAACGATCCAGAAAATAAAACAGGATCCTAAATCCATAAATCATTATTATAAATTTCGTTACCAACAGTTTTTACTCATACTCATACTCAGTATACCATACCTGAGGAATGATAGTAATTCGACTTCGCAGATCATGCAATCCAATTTTTGAAATATCTTGTCCATCAATAATAATAGAGCCACCAGCTGGCTCCACAATTCGGAATAAACCCAATGTGAGCGAAGATTTTCCAGCTCCTGTTCTTCCCACTATTCCAATCTGTAAAAAAAATTGCTTTTTTAAAACCCGGCACATTCAAAGAGAAGCAGCATAAACACAATTAAAAAAATGAAGCACTAACCTTTTCACCTGGAGAAACATTGCAAGTCACATCTCTTAAAACTAAATCTAGCCCTTCTCGATATCTTGTTTTGTAGTGGTCAAATTGGAGACCCCCTTTTTCAGGCCATCCAACCGATGGTTTCGCTTCATTTATTTCCCATGGGGCTTCCTAAGATTATTCAATTCAATATCAGCACTAAAATACACCAAGACTCCTTAAAATAAGGAAACTAACTGGTCCAATACCTGAGGAGTTTCTCCATATTCTTTAATTCGTTCCACCGCAACAATATTAGTTTCAACTTCTGAAGTCATTCTCACAAGCCAGTTTAGAGTCTGTGTTATTTGCAAAGCATACGCAATGGACAGCCCAACCAGGCCAGGACTCATGGTATCACGTTGATTCACGGCAAAAATGGCAGCGAAAAATATTATCGAGTTGGCCATGAACTCCAAGTGAACAGCCAACCACCTGTTAATCGGACCGAACGCTCAGCATCAATATCAAAGTACAAAGTGCTTCTCACAGTGCGCATTGATCCATACAGAACATGTACAATTACCTGTTTGAAATAATGGACGGATAATAGGCAGCCTGGTTGTAATCTACCTTCGCTTCATTCTCAATTATAAACCGATCTTGTACAGAATATGCTCTGATGGTAGATGAGCCAGTAATCGTTTCGCCGAAATGAGAATAAATGGGCGAACGTGAAACGGACTCTAGTCTTTTCAATTGCCTGGATGTAGCCACGTAGAATCGCTATTAGGAACAAATTAAGAGACTCATTATCTATACTTATTTATGAGGGTTTCCAAGAGCACAATTTATTCGACTCAATAGTGAGCAGTCTTACCTGCACCATGTAGTAAATAATGCCGATGGGAAAAATAACAGCTAGAAACATAGGTGTAGTGTAGCTGATGACCGACAAAGTTGCTATAACCTGGAATTCATGGCGAAACGAATTTAAAGCGCATGACACACAAATACTGACATAGTAGTAGTACTAGATATTTATTTTCGCTAAGGGGCAATGGTAAATATGGTTAACACTTTGAAGGCCCCACATGTCCGTATGAACTTTCCTAATAGATTCATGCTGAATATTACACGCAAACTTAACGATGGAGTTTTCAAATTGGAGCTCTGTCTGCTACGCTATATTTTAATGCATCGAAAAAATGTATATTACATAATAGTACTGGTGCCAGTTACCGAAAATAAGCAGGCGATCCATCCCCCAAGAATGTGTGGCTATAAATGAAATGTATAATCAATTAATCTTTTACCATCGAAAAAATGGAAAAATGTAGCAGTCTCTGATAAAAATGAGGAAAACACGAACTTTACATGTTCAACGGGATAATGAGATAATGAAATCATAGTTTAAATGATTTTGAGGATTTTTCGCTAAGTAGAAACATAATTGAAAATATTAAGATCAAAAGAGAATAGCATAGCATTTAGACCATTCAAAGAAGGTTATCGGATAAGACGAAAATTCTGGCCAATGTTTGTCGGTCATGGGGGCTACCCTGGATACGCATATGGGTGACATATTTGGTAGATCATGGTGTTTTGTTTTTGAAACAGTGATTTAAAAATGATGGCTCCGTACATTCATGAACAATGAAGTAGAAAGTACAACACCTCTAGTTTATTATGACAAAAATGATTCCACTAAATTATTATTGAAGTTTGTGCTTGCACTTTAACAGTGATTTGACAGCAACAACTCCACACATTGAATTTTAAAAGAGTCGAAATGAATAGAGTATGGGTTATTTTGATAGATATAATTCCATGCACAATTTCGCCGAACTTTTTATTAGAGTGTGTGTTTGCAATGTAAAAGTGATTCGAAAATAACAATTCCACATATGAATTGTAAAAAAGGCTCAAAATGAAAAGATTAAGGGTTATTATGACAAATATAAGTCCATAAACGTTTTTACCGAATTTTTTATTGAATTTCGGTTTTGCACAGCAACAGTGATTCAAAATGTTAACTGCACACATTGATTCAAGATGAAGAAGATATTGCAAGAACACTTAAGAAGAGAATGTTTATGGTTTCTTATGATCAAAGTAAATATGAAAAAGGCAAGTTTTAGAGCTAGATTTATGACTTATGAAATATTAAATGACTGAATATGTTGTCAATAGTAATTAAAAAATTATAGTTTAACACATTTTATATCATGAATGTTTTATTGTCAATATTTCGAAATGTGGATGTCAGCCATCTTAAGAAATATTAAGACGTTGCCCAAAATACGCCACGAGGAGGCCTCCACTTCGTATTTCAAAAATAGTGCACATATTTTCGCATAACCCTTGTCAATCTTTTATAGTTTACTATTTCTCAGTAAGCCTTCATTTGAAAAGAAAATATAAAAAATGACAAGCTTCATGTGCATTTTTGTTGACACATTCAACCAAAATACAAAGATGCACTTCTCAGTAACATCATAGATAGTGACTTTGTATTTGGTAGGAATGAAGTCCCACTTATTCGTCAGATTCAGAATCCTGCAATCAAATGAAAACAGATTACAATCCAGAAAAATTAAAATTCGAAGAAATTATTTATAATTCAACCAAAAGTGTGATACCCTGTTACCCCGGTAGTCGTTATTACCCTTAATGTGTATTTAATTTTATTAGGATGAAATAAACAAAAAAACATTGTTTGCTTAACTTACCGAAGCATCGGATTCCTCTTCTGAGATATCTTGAGCACAATCTATGAGGCTGCAGAACGATCGACTATGCGTATATGGGAGTTCAATATGACGACGGTATCCCATATACCATAAAACTGACGCAACATGAGCGCAGCATCCAACAACCCGGCTACCAGTTCTGCAACTACAATATAAGAAAAAAATTCCTAGCAATTACTTTTTGGTTTGTTTGCTTGGTTTTTTAAAATTAAGGTTCATTGCAACTCAAGACTTGACCGTTTTTCTTCCAAAGACTGAATGTAAGATAGTCAGTGATTTTATGATGATCAGTTATAATTTTCAATTGCTTCTAACATAATTCTGGGCGGAAAAATGGGTTACATAAGAGATAATTTGTATTGTACGTGCGTTGATTGTTATTGGTTAGTCAATATTGTTACCGCTGTAATTTGAAATGCATGTGTAAAGTATTAGCAACCAAAATTCAAAAGAATGTCTTACCGACAATACCAACCACGTATAGCTTCACTGCCATTGTGGTTAGGAGTGTATTGCAGCCAAATAAAGTGACTGCGTGAGCGACTGAAACGAGACTTGATACGAAATCTGAGAAGATTTTCGTGAGACCTGTGTACAAAGTATTCGTAACATCCATCTTCGTCCATATGTTCTTTGGTGTAACGCTCAGCAAGCCCAATCTGATATACACCAAGAGTTATGTCCATCAAGTCGTCCTTATTAAGGGCAGGAAAGTCAACGCAGCAGTGCTGGTCCGCTTTGGTCCACGACACAGACCCCCGATGCAAACGATTTGCTTCTATGAAATCCTGCAATTCAAATACAAATTGATTAAGTGCTTGTAAATTCAGGGGCTACCAAATAATACATACCTGCAATGAGTTGCGCTTTGGAATTTGAGCCATAATTCGGCGAGCGATGTCAGCATGTTTTGCATTGTCTTGCTGAACACAAGTGCCAAAGCAATTTGTTAAGGCACATGCTATCCTCCATAAGATATGACACCGCTCATACCCACCACGAAAACGACCCTCAAAAATTTTGAACTTGCTCTTCAACTTTCCGTTCACTTGCTCAACAACCCATCGTATAAACGTCACCTATCACCGAAAAATTCTTGGAATGATTAGCATTGAAAATATAAAATTACTTCAACAACTACATTAATCACATCACAAATTCTCATTTTAATACTTTTTTTAACAGTTTCAACTTTTGAAGTCACATTTATCACCGCATTTATACTCAATTTAATACTTCTTTTAACAGTTTTGAGTTTTAAATTCACATTTATCACCGCACTTATACTCATTTTAATATTTTTTTTAACAGTTTCGACTTTTAAAGTCACATTTATCACCGCACTTATACTCATTTCAATACTTCTTTTAACAGTTTCGACTTTTAAAGTCACATTTATCACCGCACTTATACTCATTTCAATACATCTTTTAACAGTTTCGAGTTTTAAAGTCACATTTTTCACCGCACTTATACTAATTTTACTATTTTTTTTAACCGTTTCGAGTTTTAAAGTCACATTCATCACTGCGTATATCCTCATTTTAGTATTTTTTTTAACAATTTCGAGTTTTAAAGTCACAGTTATCTTTGCAATTTATCTTTCACTTTATATTTGTGATGCATCAATCATACCCGTCTGGATTCATTAGCCTCAGCTGCTGTAAACTGTTGTTGACCTTTCCCAAGCAGATTAGGCATGAAAGTCTTGTATTGGAGAGCATGCAGATTCTCAATAGAGTCTCGAAAGCCACGATCCAATACAAGAGTATCCTGGGGGCGGAAAAAAGTGTTGAAGTCCGATTCTTCCAGCATGCGACTCAAAATACGGTGGTCATTGTTTTTACCGTCGCCTCCGCAAGGACCGTAGGCGTCTAAAATGTACCCTGTAGGCAGAACAACCTAAAAAAAAGATTGCGCACATTAATTAACTTGATTGATTGAAAAACATATTCAAACTTAGTTTTTTTAATTCATACCATCATGCTTTTGACCAGGTTTCTTTTTTTTTGCCCTGAAAAAGTTTTCCGTTGCAATCCAAAATCTGTCGGCGAGTCTATGTACAAGTATGTGCCGTCTAAAACTCCTATTAATTCACCAGGCTGAGTTTCTAGGACAGTTGATGTGAATGCCGGAAT
>Ga0210040_10002179_pt1 | contig 27988 bp, 16 predicted proteins | sample CryGeyCG12114_NA_FD_185462 | JGI IMG/M metagenome (GOLD analysis project Ga0210040, IMG submission 185462) | Groundwater microbial communities from aquifer - Crystal Geyser CG19_WC_8/21/14_NA (SPAdes) (version 2) | ecosystem: Environmental > Aquatic > Deep subsurface > Groundwater | place: USA... | reverse complement strand
ATTACCCTAACATTTCAAATTGAAACATTTAATTACAAAATTAAACCATTTTGGTCACGGTTGGGGTTATTCTAAAACCTGTCTGAAAACTGCGCACACAACTTTTACCCCGTTCCAAACAGAGTTCACTAACACAAATTTCATCTTGCGTTTTCAGATGATTTTAGCTTTAACATGTGCAGCATAGGGCGCTCCCGTTGGTAATTACCTGACTCAGCCTTCGGCTGGCATCACGTTACGAAATTAACTAATCCCAATCCGTTCATTATGATCACAAACAAACAGTAGAGAGTAAAAAAAACGTCATTTTTGCTTTCTCTCATTCATCTCTTGTCTGTCACACACAAACATTCTTTCAGTCCTGCACTAACTAACAATGCCTTCTAAAATACCATTATGATAATCCAATCCACAGCCTAAAGATTTTCACAAGAACATATGCAACAATTGTAGTAGGCTGAGTGAGTGACAAAACACAAGTTTATATTATTTTCTCAACTAGCTAACTAGGTGAGATTTTTACTCTCGCATTCATAAACAGGCGGGTCACACTAATTTCCACACAAAGGAATAATGGGACAACAAAATGTATTGTTGGACGAATAATAAAATGTATATCATCATTCAAGTCCTTATCCTCCCATATGGCCCTATTGTTAAATTCAACTTTGGCTTAAATCCTTTACAGTTTGTTATTCGTATTGAGTCATCCAACATAAGATTAGATTAATGAAAAGACCCTGAATTGTCTTGCCATGAAAATAGTCATCCAATTAATCTTTTGGTATAGAATTCAACATGTCTTAATAAATGGCCCTCTTTTTTCTGACCACGTTGACGAACAATGCAATGCTATACACAGACCGTCATTTCACTTTCAGCCATTTAGCAATAGATAAATTCCTTCCTCCATTGTCATTGATGTTCTCAAATGTCCAAATATTCTAATGAGCTCCTCATTTACATAATACTAACTATCCTCTTGCTTGCATCATACAATTATTGTTACACTTTGTGGTGAGCGATGAGCTCTGAAACTAATTCGATTCAATGGCCTTACCTTTGCTTTTTGTATGCTTACGATTTTAAGCGTACCACGTGTGTGTGGCCACACGAGCTCATTCAATGACAATAAAAACACTAGCTAATAACTAACTGAATATAAATTCAAAGAATAGCTCAATAGGTATATAGGTAATCACACAGCTAGAATATGGACCACAATAGTTTACTCATTTTATAAACTGTACCACAAAGGAGCTTATGAAGAAATGAAAAGTCGTTAGTGGAAAACTTTGATTTGAATTTGATAAGTAAAGATCTGAACATGGATCTAAAATCGGATGGATACATGATCAGCACATAATTTTAGAAATGCTCTTCTTTTGTTTCACACATTTTCTACGCGCGTGTTACACTTATGATTAAGGTTGCTGAGAGAGAATAGCTATAGTTCGTGGGTGAGATTCAAATGGAGATTAGATATGGTTGCCCACTAGAAAATATGATATAATGCTTTGTGTTCTGCACTGCAAGAGAATAGGATAATGATTCAATCAAGAAAGTTTTACAGAGCTGAAGGTGAGATCCACACAGATTGATTGCACTAATGGTAGTACAAAATGAGACGAGGATTAATAACATGTGTGGTAGAAAAGCCATGATGTGAAAACATTGTACATAATAAGGATATTTTTACCAAATAAACGTGCACAAGGTTTGAAGTTAAAGTCTGCTTAAGATTTATAGAGCATCAGATAGTGTTTGCTAATGTTTCAATGAGCGTTATAATAAAAGCAACTTAGATCTTGCCATATATTTAAAAAATATACGCATTTTCACACTAAATTAGTCTGCCAACACATATGATTCTACGATACGAGATTAAAATGTGAAAAGGAGCCATTTTTTCACCGCAAGCATACAATAACAATGGTATCATTATTGGTCCATTAATTAGATTACCTTGGCTGATTTTATCCCTTTACAGTATCAACAAACGAAATTAGGATTCTGTCTTAAATTATATGGATTTAGTCCACGTAAGTTAGGCTATGCTGAATCTACTTAAAGTGTCAAAATCTTCGTGACAAGAGATTACCAAGGTCTCCGGTATAATTTAATGCCTAATAAATATTACAAAATATCGTGACTCTATTATACTGTTTAAGTCTTTATAAATCAAAAATCTAGGAACAGAAGCTGCCCAACGAGGGAAACAACCATCGAACCATCGCCCTTAGTAATGCAAATATGAACTAATTAACCAGGCTGTCATCTTTTTTCTGTCACTTTTTGCCTCCAATCTGTTTCACCTACAAAAATTCACTACTCCAGTTAGTTGATTGCTCACTAGCTTACGTATTTGATCTTTCGAGGACATTTAGAGCATTTTTTGTCATTTATTATTTCGTTCTAGTTAGTTCCTCTTGTAAACTAAACATGTGGATGATACAAACACATGCAATACCCCATGTCCGCGTGAAAAAACAGCTAACAATCAGATATATGAACTAACTAACTAACTAACTAAGACAAGACATCAAAATTGCACAAGAATTTGCATTTATTTCACATTGACCGTGAAGGGTGTTTTCCCTTTACACAGCTAAATGAATCAAGTAGTCGTCAACCAACCTACCGATCCATTTTATTTTACAAGTATCGCTTCAATGAGTCTCAAAGTGAGCAATACATACAAAAAACGTACCTTGAAATTGATCTCTTTAAGTTCCCAATAACACTGCATAATAATACAAAAGGTCATATTTATGAATTACCAATGCACATTGTTGAATTGTAGGTAGCTTCTCCGTGATTCAGTGATATAATAGTTTAGTTAGTATAGTTAGTATTGTTGAGTTCACAAAGCTACCAACTAACTAACTAAAGTAACAAACTCACTTACTTAATTATCCTTAACTCACACTACACAATGACAAGGAAAAATAAACCACACTAACTAGCTATATATGAAATGAAACCTGTTATTATATGATTATTAATATTGGCCCCAAAAAGTGGGCAATTTTTTTCCCTTTGGCACCAACCTCTGTATACACAAAGACTACCGACTTACATAAGCTGCAATCATCAAATTATTACAGTTAGTTCGACCGTATTCGGCTCACTAACATAACTTTTGAGCCATTTACGGCTTTTATTGAACAACTTGAACAAACGAACTAACTACCTAGTTGAGACTACATAACAATTTGTTCGTGGGAAATGAATGAGCAAATGCAGTCTCGACTAATTTCACGGATGAATGAACCAATGCATTTTCAACATCCATTTAACAGTAGATTGCATAAAAATAAATGCTGGTTCTATTGCCATTTAAGATCGTGGATTCCAAAAAGAGGCAACAAATTGGACACCTATTGTTCAACATATTTATCATATTAGTTGATTTAGTACGTTAGTTACAAAAAAAACACGGCAGGAAGGATTTTATGATTCTAAAAATAAATCTTGAATGCTACCCAGTTTTGGGTGATTTGCACACCAGTACACATATTTACAGACGAATTAAAAAATCACTTCTCTAATGGAATCCATGTATTTAAGATATACAAAAAGTGCACTATAAAATTGCGTGCAGGCTTTGCTTATAAGCTGTGCGAATTTCTTGCACACTATAACCAAACCCATCTAACTACTGTGAATGAACAAATTGGAAACAGGACACGCAAAATGAAAAATTTCTATCTCCGGAAGGTTTTCCCGTATATTTTGCATTATTTATTATTGTCGCTACTTCCATTGTTGCACTTTATTGGTGGCCCTCTTCTTGTTTTTATATAGAATAATGAGAGTTTTAGCAAAAGTTAAAATCGTGAGCCGATTCGCTCTACATAAATTATAGAATCGTGAGCCAAGAGCCATTGAACGGGATGGGAAAATATGCATCTCTACTGTTAGTTGTGAAGTTGTGATCATTTTTTCTTCACTTCCTATCCTCGCACATTTTACACGCGGATTAAAATCTCTTTGACTCACTTGGAACAAACTACAATTTGCTAACTGTAGTCAACTAACGTATTGATGAATGAGGAAGGAAGAGTAAGTAAGAAAGTCACGGTACAGTCCAAAATTAAATTACGCAGTGCACACGTTTTAGATGCACTAGTAGGTCCTTTGAGAATGTGCAGTCAGTAATGTGGATTAGCAAATACTTAATTGTAGTTAGTTGGTAAGGTGATCAATTACTTGGTTAGATTGCGCACGTTTAAACTAATTAGACAAATGGAATAACTAAACGTAAGTTGCGATTTTAAAGTGGGCTTTTACAATGGGAGCAACATTTCTTAATCGGTACAAAAGAGAGCGCTAATTTTTTCTACATTCACTCTATCTTCGTCACGACTTCAAGTATGTGCGTAAATATGCGCTTTTGCAGATCCTTGTATGATAGTTTGTGAGTATTAAGTTAGAAATCAATAATCATACTTGAGTTACGTTATGGGAGCTGTCGTAAAAATGTAAACTGAAATCAAAAGAAAATGAGATTGACTACTACTTTGTTAACACAATGTATTATAGGTAGCTGTCAAAAATCAATTTTCAATACATATTGTTCTTGCCGTTAAAAATTAAAAAAATGAGAACAAAAAATATTTTCTTATAGATTTATGTGCATTTTTGATAAGTTTCTCTTGAAGCAAATTTTTTGGGTGCCAAAACCAATGAAATATGAAATTTCTATATAATTTCCCCTCCGGAGGACAAACAGAGTTGGACGGAAGTCAAGTTATACGAACAAACTCAAATTTTATCTCCCTTTTAATTGCATTGCTCAGACTGCATTAAGTAAGTAAATGTTATGCCCAGAAATAATCAGCAAACCATATTTTATTACCGCATAGAAATAAATAACCAATGGCCTCACCTTTCTAGCTTACAAATGCAAGCATGAGGTCTATAAATAAATGCCAATCAAAACACATTGTGGAAACAATTACACAGAGTTTTAGTTAGTAAGCATTGCAGAAATTTTCCCATTTTGTAATATATATTTGTAACTACTTAACTTACCACACATTGCTTTTGTGAACTACTGATTGATGATAAAGTAATAAGGAAGACACACGTATTCAACTCACATGCATTTTGAATCCCCACATTCCTTGATTTCACACGAAACGATGTTGTTGATTTGTTGACTACAGTTTTATATGATTGCTAACTCAATTCAATCATCACAATTTCAACATGAAGGCAAAAAATACTTTATCCATAATAAATCTGGTATAGTTTGAAGAAGAATGGCCCAGCATGGGAAAAAAATGAAACTTCCTTATGTTTTTCAATCAGCAGTTCACAATCATTCATTTTTGGCTTGATTGAAACACAATGCAATGGTCATTAGATGTCAGCAACTAACTCATATGTACTAATGTACGAATAAAATCCATTGCCTTTTTATGGCACTAACTAAACTAACCAACCTCCATTTCAATTTTTGTCCTTGCTTCGTTATCGTGAGCGAACTTTAAAAAATCGTAATAGAACAAAGTGACATGTTTTTTGCACTCTTTTTGAATCCATAACTAACTGCTCATGAAACAAATGTCCATTGTTGCTTTTGTAACCCCATACGGAATCAAAATCATGGCTTTGTTAAAGCAATGCTATATTAAGTTCTTCAGGTCATTGTGCACTCACAGTAAATGCAGTCATCAGCTTTTATGAAAGATTAAAATCTAATTCCTATGAAACGAACAGCATGCAAACCTGAACGGGAAACATATTAGATTTGCTTCGTAAGGTGAACTAATTAAGACAACGGTTTATCAACCACGGGCCTGTATTTAAAACTGCAGTTGTTTCATTTCACACGAATTTGGAATCCAATGACATGTTCTCAGTTCATTTGCCATTGAATTGTTGAGATTACTCGAGAAAAAATGAAATACCGTTCTCAACTGGTGTATATAGCCGAGACGGTCTCAAAAAAGAAACCATTACACAGAATTCTGACTATATCTGCAACCTACTATACAATTTTATGCGCACATCGTGCGTGCTTCCGTGAAATGCGGTCCACCAAATTATTATTACCAGTTTCGTTCATTGTTGTAACTAAAACGCGTGCAATTACACTTTTCTTGCACACCATCTAGCCTTTTTGTCACACGACGTGTAAAAAAAGAATAGCCAACTTTTATAGACACTTGCCATGATCTAATAATTGTGGTGTGGTGAGCGGACCAAATAACAATGGAAATATGCATGTTGTATGTGTGTAGTTAGCCAGTTAGTAGTATGTAACATACCATCATCCTCAGAAAACTGCCCTAATAAATTAGGTTATCGTCATGTACTTCCTTACTAGAGCAAAACATAAAAATCATCCTCATTCATTAATACTATGCATACATGCCAGTATCCTCATCTCATTTTTTCGTGCTAGCCAAACAAATTCAGCAACAAACTTTGCACATACATACATACGAGTTACGAGTGTGTGCACATTGGCTCATCAGTCAAATCTCTTCAACCATGCAATATTATTTGAGTCAATCACAACTTTTTAGCTGGGTTGTAACAAGATGAAAAGAAAAATTAGAAAGTCGATTCTATAAAGTGTAACAGTTTGTTTTGTTACCTATGAGGATTTATGATAGGGCAGTTTTAGTTTTCTTACACAGTTAGCTACCAAGAAATATTCATCAGAGTTCAGATATGTATAATGTGCCTTATATTTTGTAAGCAAACCCTAAAAACGTACCATAAAGGTACTCACTCACTCACTGCAGCAATACAAAATGAAAATCAATTGAACTGAAGCCAATTCCTTTTATCTCCTCTGAATATTACGTAGCAGTAGTAATTAGCATGAAAATACAGTGCATTTTTGCACTATATTAAATACTTGTGACGGGCATAATTGGAGCACTCAGGGATCACAACTAAAGTATTCACACTAGTTCCTTTTGTTGTATTTCAAATATTGACCACTTACATATGCTAGTTGGAATGGATGAATGATTTGTACATTTATGCATGCTTAACATGAGAAATAAATGAATTGTGTAACAGGAGTCGATTGACACTTCACGACAGGCCACAAAAAATGCTAACAAATGACCACTACTAAAAACGTTCATTCTCAGTTGTTACACAAAGATTAGGATTTTTTATCGACTATTGTAGAGTTTGTATAGCAAAAAATGTCAAAATGGACTTCAAGTGCTGATGAATTAAAAATATTTGCCGCAAGTATTACTCTACATAATATGACGAATCACTTTCTCTTTGAATAGTGCGAGTAAAAAGGTATAGTGTCCGATAATTTGAATGCAATAATAAATAAATTAACAATCCCTCACACTTTGGAGGATAAGATGAGCCCAATTTTCTTATTAAATAACAAGCCCCATTACTTTACTTTCTACCACAAGACCAGGTGAGAAATTTTTATCAATTCTCTCAAACATGCTGTTACCTAGAGCCTAACCATAATGATATCAACTAATTGTGAAGAATTGTCCACACTATCTCATCTCATTTGACAAAGCTGGTTTCCATTGTTAGCTTACAAGCATCATGCAACTAACTTGACTAACTAGTAACTAACTACATATGAACCAACTAACCAACAATGTGGACAACCAATCCCGATACAAGCGTTTTCACATAATGACAAAATCAAAGAACAAAAACTACATAATATACAATCTTCCCAACTTACCTGTGTGAATAGGGAGCATGCAGACTTGGCTGCATCCAGTACTACAGCACAATGACCCATCTACAAAATTAGACAAAAAGTAGAAAACATGGTGTGAAAAATGCCAAATACTTTCCTACACATCAGACAATGTCATAAAAAAGAAGACGAAAATGTCTTCACACTAACTCACTAACTAACCATAACTGTTGTCTATACAAGTCTAATGACATAATTCCCTTTCTCAAGGAAGCTATAAGGTTCGTTTAGAAGCTGTAATAGCTTATTTCACATGCATTAAATAATGGAAATATTAATGTTATTATCATCTGTCATATTAAATATGATATGGCTCAATAAAAATGTTTTCTGTGTTCCACACGATTGTGTCACAGTCAGAAACTAAAATCTATATGTGCATTAGAAATGTGCACACTTGCAATAATAAAGTAATAGTCCATTTAGAATGAGATGACATTTGTTTTTTGGAAGCTTCCAATTAGCACTATATACAAATTAACCAACTAACTACCTATTACGTCAAAAATTTGCACACGGTCGTCAAAATGGGCACAAAGATCATCCCTATGGACGTTATAAATTACTGTCCGACGAAATATTATACATGTAGATGGCTCATAACAATAATTATTACACTATCGGTTGAAACATTCCATTTAATATCATTAGCATTTGTAGGCTATAAACTATTGCGGTAAAATGTACATGTTTTTTTGTACCTCCGCAATCAGTGTCAGTATTGCATTGATTCTGTTGATCCCCACATAACCGCTTGTCCATTCCTGGTGCAGGGCATCGTCCTTTGTCATCTAAAAGTGGAAATAAACATTAAGTGATTACGTTACAACGCATTAAGTGTAGTGCACAAGGAAGAAGAGGAAATTTTTTATTATCATGTTGAGATGCAGCCAAATGCCAATTAATTAATTGACGGCTTGTAATAATTTCATAATACGTATACAGGGGGTGAAGTAAATCATTAATTTGATTATTTATTGCCTTTATGACTAATTTTTCTCAGTCTTGGTCAATATCAACATCAAGTATGATCTGGCAGTTGGCAAAAAAAAGTTTTCAACAATAATCTCTTTGTTTTCCAAAGTTATGGTAAAAATTGCTGTAAACAATGGCTCAAAGTTTGAAATATTTTTCCATATAGGTTGCAAAGGTCAAGCCAATGTTAATGGACTATCTTAAAGCAAATAAAAAATGCAGTAAAAGTTTAGTTAGTACCAAGCATTGATAAATGCAAGCGAATTCTCAGCAGGTACAACAAAGAACAAAGGATGTGTTGGTGTTCCATTGAAATAGTAAGAAGAAGATGATGGGCTAACTAACTAACTAACTAACTAACTAATAAGAGTGCAAAAGACAATACTTGTAGCTAATACCAGACTTATTTTCACAAAAGGCTAGTTCGAGTTCTCCACAAGATTTGCAAGAAGGTTATAAGGTCAGTAGTGAGTTTTCGAGATGGTTAGTTTTGTATACAGCATTTTTATTTTTTCGTATAACGAGTTTTACCACTAGTGGCGAATGGAAAGGGCTTAACAATGCATACAGTATGATAGGAAAAAAGTTTAGCGTACACAACTTTAGCTTAACATGCAGATACTTTTGGTGCAAATTATAAACTTTTACAATACATAAAAAATTGGTTCAAGTTTGCAAGATTTTTTATAAATTGCTTCAGTAATGAAATATTCAGAATTTTCATAATTCTATGTTAGATGTTTCCATCTATGCAACATGTAATACAGTTAAACATAATAAATTTTGTACTCTATTTTGAGCACTACATGCACATTGTCAATCAACGTTTACTCCCTATACAGAAGTGTATACACCCCAGGGTCTCCCGTTGTTACTTTACTTTTGTCTGTAGAATTGCAATCACCCCAGAAAAAAGCACACACATCTCTTTTATGATTGTAAAGTGCATCAAGCGTCAAAAAAGCGTAATGAGATGCATCAACCAAAGTGGTAAACAGCAATAATAGCTCTTTCTTGTTCATTCCCTTCATGCCGTGCTCCCATAAAACTTGAGCATATAAGCAGTGAGTAAAAATTGACTACGCAATGACTTTTGGTGCTAACTAAACGGTAATTATTGACGCAGAGCATCAGCAGGAGCTAATGTTGAAAGTTGCAACCAAATGTCGACGGTATAACCTTTTGGCTCACAATATTATATTCATGTGTGGAGCAATTAATTGTCCGTTAGTCACGCACATTATCTATCCGACAAACAATTATAATTTTCTGTCTTATAAGCAAATTTTAAAAACAAGAACAGCACAACAAGTTAACAGTAGTTCTCTAGTTGGTAGTCTCTGTAACTAACTGAATATACGGTAATTCCCCTCTAATTGATATTGTTTCAGAAATTATCACCAAATTGGTGTGAATTGGCAGTAAAAAGAAGAATTAGGTTGACATACTCACTTTTTTCCGCAAGTTATGACACATACATGGTCACAAGCAAGATTAACGTTCTTTTGTGAAATTCACGAATCCTATTATTATTATACACTTTTTGCAATACTTCTGCAAATATGGTCATTTTCAATGTACGCGTTGCAAATGCTATATCCTTTTAGTTACAGGATTCTTTTTTCTATCGCCAAAAGGATTATTACTGTAGCAATCAGAAAAATCATGACTTTAGCCAATGACCAGAGTGTTATTATCAACTATGTAAATTGTGGTGGAAAAAACAACTTTGCTGAATTATCGGATTACTCGATTACAGGATTGCACAAATGCTCACATCTAAACTAACAAACTAACAAAGGTAATTAGATAGGAAATCAAAAATAAATGTTGCAAAATCCTATTTGATTGATTTACTTGAGCGTATATTGATTGACTGAGGATTCCATACTGAAATCAATGACTGGGAATAGTAGTCATCAATAACAATTTTTGCTCATCTTCGCAATTTTATTTATCTTTGATCATCTACATTTGCATTCGTAGCTAAAGCTATAACAAACTAATGAATCTACATGTAGTAATACAGCCCTATCATCACCACATGCAATATTGGATGGATGATTAACTAGTAGAGTAAGATTGCACAACTTTAAATGGCTATTGAAATTAGTGGACGCGTGCACTCCAAAGATTAACAATGGACTACATGAAGATAATAGCATTGTGATGACCTAAGCTACACACAAATAATCCCATTCATTATTATTATTGTCATATGATGGATATGTATGTGTGGGGCATGCATGTGGGCCCAAAAATGCTTTCAATCATTTTTAGGAACTAACAAACTAAGATTGTAAGCTAGTGATTAGTGCCCATTTTAAGTAGGTGAAGGTGGTCGTGAAAATAATATAATTTTAGGTAGAGAATAATTTCTGGACTAAATGCAGCCTATAACAATGAATAAATTTTAGAATGTGGATCGTAAATTATATGTGAGTCTGTCACATTTCGTAAAAAATATCCAAGTTTTATTTGTGCAAGAAAATGGAATTGGTCTCACAAAAACAAAACCTAAAAGGAAACTGAAGAAAATAAAGGTATTTGCACGAAAAAGTGCGGTGGACAAAAAATTATTTGACAAAACAGACCACTTTTTTGTATGTTACTCTGAGATACTTGTTTTTGTTCTTTAGTTTCCATTTGCTACTTACTAACTAAAAGTAAGTTAGTAAAGAGTAACAATGGACATTATTTGGTTGTTCAACCCACTTTCAGAATAGGCTAGTTTGGCACCTAGTGTACGTAACGTACACCGTACAGTCATATCATTGCCCTTTAGTTAGTGGATGAGATTAGTGCCAGAGCAGTTTCAAATGAATGCTTACTTAGCTAGTTACTACATGCGATAAACGTAAATGATACTAAAAACAGCAACTTTCCCAAATAGTCGCAATCACAATGTACATAATATTATTGTGTGTTGTGTGAACTAAACTTTTCACTAGTAAACTCAGTCAGAGTGCGTTGTACATATATTTGCATAAAATTCTCTATTTTTTCAAACGACCAAAAGCAGAAAGTTGATAAATAATGTACAGTTGTCACCTGTCGCAAATTCAGTTTCCAAAACTGAGAATCCTGTCAAGATATATGCTACAGGCATATAGCCAAATTAAATTTATATCTGCCCAGGAATAGTTTAGCTTTAATATCAAGATTACCAACAAAAAAAGTTCAAAATATTAGCCAAAATATCTAACCAACTAAAATTGTTCGACACATTTCATGTGTTAACTAACTAGCCGTTCAAATAGAGATTAATTGGCATCATATTTTGCATCTAGAAACTTGCAAACTTCTGCTCTACATGTAATCAGCAAAAGCATGTAATTAAACAAGCGTAAACTTTTAACTAGCCTTTAACACACTATAAACACTATAAAAAAATTACTACTCACCCGAATGAACTTGACTGATGCTGAGGTTGGCTGTGACTAGAATGAGGAAAAACAGACAGCTCCATGATGAGAATGTCATCCTAATATTTGCCATTGACGAGCATCTTCTCGCAATTAGAACACGGTTCATCCTGTCGAATTGAGTTCACAAGAAAAAAACAGGAATTATAAACATGGCAATTTGTACAAGCATGAAGTCAAGTGGCTTTTAAAACCCGCACATAAGGTGGATTTCCCCCTTTGTATACCATACATAAAGTTAAGTTAGTTAGCTCGTTTCGTGCCATGTTCTCACTAACTGACTGATAGAGTGAAGGAGTCTGTGAAAAACTGCAGTGGTCTTCGTCTTGATTGTTGGCAAAAAGTACATTTTCTGTTCACGACATAGTCGCTAAGATGAGTGTGAAAAAAATTGGTATGCTAAGTAACTGCCTGACACGGAGTGTATTTCAAAATCATAATAATTTACTCTGTCGTGCACAATGACAATAATAATAATACGGGGAGAGAAAAATTGAAAAGCTCTCACTTTGGAGCCCCAGCTGAGTTCGCTTTTTGGACGTCCACGTACACTCTGACTATAAACAAAAGTAACGAACTAGTACATAGTAAGTAAGTTAGTTGTTTAGTTAGTTGGTTAGTAAGGTAGAGTGATGAACTATAAAATTTAAAACTGCAAGAGACGACTATGTTACGTAGGATCCTCATCTGGAAAATCCTTTGGTAATTTGGTTATGGAAATTGTTAGTTAGTTTCTAATTAACACTTGAAGAAAAAAAATCATTCGCATAATATAATTGGTAAACAGTTTACAATGCGTCGCGTGAGAAACAAATAGTGAGTAATGTGTTAATCTTTAATACACCATGAGATATTACTAACTGACCAAGTTTCGTGCATCGGAAAGAGGAAAATGTTAATTTTTATGGTAATAAGCTTAAATCACATTTATACACGCTTTCATATGAGAAAGTGATAGATGATTACTGCATGTTGAATACGATTGTGGAGTCGTCTTTACCCTTTCATTTTCTGAAGGTTACTTAGGATGAGCTGATGACTTGGAAGAAGCAAAGCTCATGTGTTATACTTTGTAAAACTGTGATTAGCTACACACAGGCACGATATTTAGTTCAAGTAAAAGTTATATAAATGTATTCCTTCAGTTTGCACCAATGGTGCGAAATATTTAGATTCATTGCATGCATAGATTCATAATGAGCACGCATGCACATCAGTGTTGTTTGTTAAAATTCATTCAACACCTTAGTGGGAAATATTTACTCAAATAAGATTCATGAATGCAAATAGTCATGTAACTATCTTCATTGTGGTGAATATGTCAAAAATTCAAAAAATGTATTCACCGAGTGAGTTACGATTTGGCGAATTTGAAAGCCAAAATCTGCCACAAGAAGTAATTATGCAAGTCAGTAGCATAAATAATTCCTTTTGTATGTAGATGACGAAATTATCATTACGCGTGTAAACAAACCTTGCAATAGTTAGCTTTTTAGAAATGCGCTACTATATAGATTAGATAATGCGTACAATTCCATGCACCCAGTTTCTCAGTTAGTCTGTAAACAAAATGGTTTTGGAACGACCGGAGATGTATAAATTCCAAACCCTCGTTAAAACTATACGGTCCATTCGCAATAAAACTCTTGTTTTCATCTTCCCATTATTCAGGTAGTCAAAACGAAACCCTTTTTCACAGAAAGGGAAGTTTCAAACAGGATACAATTCAGTGTTCTACTCAGTCAGCGTCATATGATTTTTTACTACGGGCCTTCCATGGTAAACAATCTCTAGCTAGACTTAAAATCTAACTCACCAAAGCAGCAATAAAAGAATCCAATATCTTGTATAACACAAGTGCTATACTAACTACTGCTTTAACTACGGTACTAACTAACTAATATAATGACTCAACAGGATTTTAAAGGTCTGGGTTTTCCATCCAAAAATAATAATGCGACCAGTAGACTCTTTATTTTTTATTTTCAAGGGTACCTTTTTACTAAATCTGTATACACTACAGATCCCGATTCAAGTATTTTGAGAACATTACTTCATCTCCAGAACCTGTACCTTGATGAAAGTATTCCGTATGGTCTACACCTTATGTGGCCTTAAATAGCCGAAAGGGAGATAATTTTATCTACTGCTTGACAATTGTGACCTACATTTTGCCTGACCTCTATCAGGATCTAACGCATGAGTAAGTACTGGTTGATTTTTTCCTTCCTTTGGCTGGAAAACCACCATCAAACTAGCTAAATATAACAAAGCATCTAACTAACCTACTCCTACTGACTGCTGCTGGCCCACAAACACACTCACAGGATATTTAAACATTCCATTAATAATACGTGTGTGGAATAAAACTTACATGGCTGTCCCAAAATGAACAAGTTCATCCATTCTCTAAATTATTTTTATTTTGTATGGAAAGTTGTCTAATAGCAATACAAGTGTCCATATGTCCACTACAGTAACTAATAATGACTTCTTAAAACTAACTTTCAATTGGCAATGACAACTTTTGTACACACACAAGTCTACCTTGAAAAACCATTCACATGCTTGATTCTTGATAGGACTACAATGTTCCAATAACAAGTGCAATTTTAAACGATCTCGTAAAACAGTTATCTAGCCTTTGCATCTAAATAAACGTCAAGTCAAATCGCTCCTAGTATATTTGTTTTTTAATATTCTTTGAGCAAACAAAGAGGTGGGAATGGAAAATTTGAATAATAAATGCAGTTACCATTCCTTGTCAACTGAGAATAAAAAACATGGCTGTGGGCTTGTTTGTTAAATATAACAACACAATCATTACTTGGTTTAGTCAGCCATGGTTGTAAAAAATGTACACAGCAGACTATGGGTGTGGTGCAGCAGCATTATTATTCGAGACAGTGATGATTGAATTAGTTAGAAAACCACAGATTGTGTTTCCCTGCGCTCTTTGTTTACTTTTATTAAATATTTGAACAGATTGTGGTAGTAAGAAATCTCACCTTATAGTTAATAGTATAGAATTTGGTTGATAGATTTTTTGTACGTGAAAAAATCTGATGCATCAAATTATCGGCAATTTTGTGGTGCTCTCTTCTTGCTTGTTTGTGTTTGCCTTTTGGGTTTGTTCTTGTTGTAGTATGTGGACGCCGTGCATCATACAATGGAAAGAATTAATTCCAAATTGAAAAAAATGGAAAAATTCTTTAGCAGTAGAATTTGCTGAAAAATTTCAAAAGTAAAGTTCGAAAATGTAAAATATTAGATTTTTTTGGCTCTTGACTTCAGGTAGGAGTATTTATCTTTGAGAGTTGGAAAAGTCCTATGTACAGTGCTAGCTGCCAAATAGAAAAGTGATATTTACATCTTCTAGTTAAGCGAGCTACAACAACAATACGATTTGATTGTTCTAATTAAGTCATTCACTACTCGTTGAATAATTAAGAAAATCAGTTTCAATGCTGCACAAGGAAGCTATACAAGCTACCAACCACATGGGTTCTGCCGCACAATTCACAATATTGTCCTCAATTCAGTATTTATAATGATCGAAGCCGACCATTTTTCTTTATAGAACGAAATAACTTAAAGGATAACGGCAACTCCTTTTGTCTCATAATGCACTCGAGAAGTTTCTAAATTTAAAAGTGAAAATTACGTGCTATAAAATTGACGAGGAACAAGTCCTCCCATTATTTAATCCTAGTGCTTTAAGAAAATCGTTCATTACTTAACTAACAACTTGGTTTGTTTGCAAACGCAACCAACAAACAATGGGTGTGCAATCATCATCAATTGCTGCGCGGCGAATAGTTTTTTCCCGTGCATTGTTGTAAATCAATCAGTTTTCTGTCGCGTTTTCCGACAGGGGATGTAGTTGTTGTTGCTAAGTAATTACAATAGGATTTGAGTAAAAACTTAGACAATTCATTGTGTTGTAGATGATTGAATTTAAACTGAAGTTAGAAGAGAAGATATATTTCAGAGCCTGCCTTGTGATTTGCTGCCTGTTGCAGCTAGCTACATACATTTACGCATGTATAGGGAAAGTATGTGAAGAAAAAAGGACGTGAAATTAGTTAGTTAACTATAGTTTCCTCTGTGACGTCATGTCATCATGTGGATTTGTTTGTTGACATTTTTATGCCCATAATCATATACTTGTGACTGACTGCTTGTGAGATCTGAATTTGAACGTGTAGTTAGTCATATCCTATCCCATTGTTACAAACTGCGGCAAGTATGCGTAAGTAAATTAATGCAAATAAAGTGATGATCTCAGAAACAGTTCTTCTTCCTTAAGAATTAACGAAAATCATTCGACGACTTTTTGTTTGTTTGTTTTAAGGGTTTAGATGAGCACACAACAATTGAGGGGGAAGAAATAAACGGTACGTATTATTTTCCCCCGCTCTTTTTTTAGCATGTGAATAATTATACGGAAGAAGTAGGCAGACAAATTATGTATGAAATCATAGAAAACCCAAATGACGTGTGGGTTTTAAGCCCTTTTGATTTAGGAATCTCATTTCGTTAGTCTTATATGGAAACTTAAATTCAGTGGAAACACCTTACACCTCTATTTGTTCTCAATTTTGTACTTCCTTGGGAAATAGTGATGATAAATATTATGTAAGTAAACACAATGTGCAGATCTTTGGGATTGGAAGATTTTTTGTCGTTCAAATAAGATGAAATAGTTTGTTCGACTTTCTATTGAAAAACGAACCAGTTCAAGTTTCAAGTATCTTTGTCTATAAACCATGCGAATGTGCAAACTTAAGTCTCTGATTCTAAGAATTAAACTGAATACAAGATCTCACATAAAGTTTGAAACCGAGCATAGCCAAATCAGGATTTTACACCGCCACAGTCTTCTGTCATATTGGATTGAGGGCAAGTAGAGATAAAGTCTATTCATGACTATGACTTATTTGTTCGGCCACTGCTGTAGCCAAAACTAGTAGTAGTACGTAGCACCAGTCCATTTATTTTTGGAGCACTAACTGCTTCACTCAGGCGATTATAATTACACTGCCCATTGAATTCAAATCTGTTGGGACAATTCAGTATGTAGATTCATCTTGATTAATTGCTTGTACTTAAGTGCTGCGGGGAGATATTCTATTCAGGACTCTTGACTTCACTTTGTTAGTTATTTACATGCTTACTACCATAACTGGAATGATTATGAATGCCTGTAGTATGGTAGATGGTAGTGCTATGATATTATGGTCTGCTGTGTTGAATGCACAAAATGACGTGATAGTAATAATAACTGTTTACAAATGTAAGTAGGATGCATCCGCTTTTGTTTTCAACTCTCATCTTTTCTGCTTGTGGCTTATAACTCATTCACTTCAATTCATATCCTTTTCTCTCGCCTTGTAAAAGAAAAACACTTCACTTGTGTGCCCACAATAAAGTTAGTAGTAAGTTCTAGTAATATGAACCAGTAACCATTTTGACTTCTTATAGTTAGTCCCATATATTGACACTGACATAGACTTTCGTTTGTGAGGATGGTGGCTAGCCTTTTTATCATGTGTACCAATACAGTAGTAAGTTACTAAAGTATTGAAGAAAGAAAAAGTTCCTTGGTCTGTCAACCAGGGTATCATTTTATGTAGGTGGAGGAGATATACACAACATGAAGTTTTTTTAAAGTCCATTGCTGTAGCACTATGGAAAAATATGACTTTTCGTGCACAAATGTATAGTATATGAGATTGTCCTGATTTCTTTAATTTGTAGAAGTGGACGGAAAAGCCTTTTTTTGCTAACCCACAATTACTTGTATTTACTTGTGTGAGTGGGTGCATCTTGTGAAGGTGTTTTACATGTGAAACTATAATAGGTGAAGAACGAACGGTAAAAAATGAAAATAACGAAGGTATTTTAATTAATAATTACTCGAATTCCTGTGTATTCGTTTTTTATATATTTGTCTCTTTTTAATAGCTATGCAATAACTTTTATAGTGATAACACTGTGATAGTATCGGTATGTGGATATAGATTTTTCATGAAGCTATCAATCAAAATGTAGTAACTAAAACTGACCAATCAACTTAAAGTGCTTATCGAAATTTATTTAGTATTAATGGACACTGACTTGAAAGTCAATTTTTGGAACGTAATGTTTAATGCATAGATGGGGCATGGGGTACATAAGATGTATAGTATTTTGTTTGTATACTAGATTTATCAACCACGCTTAGGACATTTTTCTTAGGAAACTACTGATAACTTCAATCAACAAGTCAAAAATACATTGCAGAGGGATATCGGATATGGTATATTATCCACTAAAGTGTAGTGCCATACTTAAATGAACGAAAAAAGTCGCTATGAAATATTAGTTTACAAACGCCTGCTTAAATTGAATAGGCCTGCTATCTTTTCAAAAGTAAATTGGTAATTTTAATCGTCTATATTGTGTGCAAAATCGAGTGCACTAAACTGCAAAAAACCAAAACAACTTTGACCGTATCAAAATCCTATAGTAGCCAAACGCACGTACGTACATTGTATTGTGCTAGGAAAAAACGAGAGTAAATTATCATCGTAGAAAGGGTTAATAGATGTATTTAACTATAATGTGTTCCCATAATGTATAACACAATGTAGGTTAATCTCACACACGAATAAAAACTTGACTAAATTGCAATTTTCCAACGAGAGAGCAGAATAACATGATGCATACATTCAATACATTTACAACACCATATAGATAGAACTATTTCAATTTCTCACGATATTTATGAAAACGCTCGTGCACCTTGTGCGCATAAAATCCTTTTAACTAATGTGGATACTTACTCTAACCTGTATATTATAGTTTCATCTTTCCAACTAGTAGAAGCTCATAATGTATGACCAACTGCAACCACTCGTAGAATAATTTCACTCTCTGTGAGCTCCACTTTTACAGGCAGAAAAAAAGTAAACTATATCATTGCAATTAGTTGTACTCTCGAACCAACTTAACTCCATGCTTGGCTATACTAAACAAACATGGCACAATTCGTGCCCTAAATGGACGGACACACAAAAACAAACAAACCACTCACCTCTTTGCAGAATCAAGGAGAAATCTATATGATGGAAAAAGTGTGTAGTGTCAACATTCAGTCAAATGTGCGTTGACTCCTTTGTTTCCAGAATGGAATCATTCAAGCACTTACCAAAAACAAAACTGACCTACTAACTAACTGTACACAATTTTGTTGTCACTTTTTAATTCACTCGTGCTGTCACTATGAAAAACACTGCACTCTGCGAGTATGCCAATAGAAAATCACAAATCAGAACACTGGGTCAGTCTTGGTTCTCCGATTCTTCACAGCACACTGGTAAACCACAACTGCAACTCATGCCTGTGAATTCCGTGTCCACGTTGCAACAAAATAACCAGGGATAAGATCCTTATGAATGACCTTTTTTTCACTGAGTCATACCATGTCACTTATGTACAAATGCACAAATCCGGCTTATCACAGAAATTGTCTTTAAAAACTGTGCAGATGAATCATACAAAACTGTTTAGGGGTTGACCAAATGAGCTTTCAGAAAGTGTACCAATTGAACGGATAATGAATAAGATTGTTAGAAAGCTTTATAACTAGACACATGTAAACAACTGTTTAATAGCTACTTTATGTTGTCCCCTACAATATTTTGAGTTTGATAATATTTTGTGTAGTACTACGCACGCACTGTTCGAGTTCTATGTGAAGACTGATGAGATTCTTGTAATGTTATTAAAGACATTCTAACTCTCTTCTAGCTAAAATGTATTGCCAAGTTACTAACTAAAGGAAACTACTACTGTACTACTTACTTCTTCAGTGTACACGAAATATTTAGACAGTACCTGTGCATGTGACGTGAGAAGTACCTTTGCTTAGGCTATTGCTACTGCTTTACTTTTTCATCTCTCCCTACCCTATGCAGTTTTTCTGCAGTATAGTACAAAACCTGATGCATTTCATTTAACTTGGACACTTTTCGCCTCCCCTTATCAGACAGTGCATTTCCAAAAATGTGGAGGTGTATGGCAGTCTAGTTTGCGAATGAATGACATTCTAATGAATATGAATTGCAAAAATTGTGGTTTTCAATATGTATCCTTTTCTTAGTTAATCATAATTAGTGGCTTATACCTTGTGCGGAAAAAGGAGGTAAATTTTTCCTGTCCTGTGTGTGATAAATTTGTGTAGTAGGATGGGATAAAATTTACCTCCTTTTTGCGCACAAGGTATACTTGGTAATGAATATAATGTGACTATCTGCTATAGAAGCGAAACATAATCACGGGATCATATTTAAACTGCACTTGACATATCATGCATATGTAAAGTTTAGGGGCTTAAAGCAAAAAGTAAGTCAGTGAGGCAAACGTTGACTCCGTAATAATACAAGAATCTGTGTTATAGCAAACATTAGGCGGGATGATGCGGCTATGTGCATAACGTTAGTTAGTTAGTTAGTAAATACTTACTAAATGCAAGAATGCACGTTCACAATTAGCATACATAACTTTTATGCTTGTTAGCGAAGAAACCAAGTTTTCCTTTTAGCATACAGGTATGAAAGAAGAGACGGTTCTGCGTCTGCCCTAGAGGTTTTATTATATGGCGAGCTCAATATTTCATGTTTGCATATGCAATGAATTTAGGAACAAATGGTGATCTTGTAACATCGTACGCTCATCGCTATGTTTATCTTAAATCATGGAAGTAAGTTATAATAAGCATTTTGACGAATTGTGACAGACAAGAATGAGCATAGAAGTAGTCAGTAGTACATTAAACGACATTAATTACTGTATAAGAGTGAATGGAATTTCCTAATAAAAACCATAGTTTATTGCAGCTGCAGTGATGCAAACATATTTTGACACATTCAAAAACTCATTGGGATATTTTGTTCAAAGCTAAACCAAAGATGACCAAAAATATTGCGAAAATAATACATGGAAAGAATAAATAGTTTTTGCTAACTAACAAAACTAACTTAACTACACTACTGAGCACCCCGATGAATCATTTGTTTTCTCTTGCTCTTCCACAATTGTATTTTGATCACTGTTGCTTCCACTACTTGCTGTAGTGCAGTCACTGAGTTCTGTAGATATACTTCTTCGTTGCCCTTTTTCCCCCATAGGAATATTTGGAGATGAAGGGTGTGGTAGTCGCGGATTCGTTGTAGATGAAGATGAGTAACTATTATTATGCCTTCGAGGTTTGTTACCTTCTTCTCGAACAGATTTGGCTACTCCCCCTTCTTGAATATGAGAGGAAGATACTGATGAAGGGATTGTTGTAGTTGTGGACAAATTACCCGTCAATGCTGGCTCAGTTTTTCTTCTCAGTAACATTTCTTTGGCATAAGTTGCAGCGTTGAGGTATTTGGACAATAACACATTTACTTGAGCACTGGTAGATGTTAAGAAGCATTTGTAGCCGAGACTATTGAAAAATAATGAAAAAAATAATGAGACATACATGACAGAAAAACGTAAGCCAAGGTTACTTAGTTAGTTGAATAAAAATTTCGACATACCATTGTGTATTGGCCCAAGATCCCAAGTTAAGAAATCCGTCCCTCAAATTTTTAAGTGTTTCTGGATGCTGATCTCGACTTGAATTTACTGTTCTCACAACGCCCATAGTATCCAATAAACAAATGGAAATGAGGAAGGACCAATCTAACACTCCTAAGTAAGTTAGTTAGTTAGTTAACAGGACCAAACCGCATCAAACAATTTAATGTATTTAATAAATAAACTAGATTTACCTGCTTCCCACATAATCTTTTGCAAAAATCGCAACTGGACTCCAGATTTGGACGAATTAAGTAAGGACAGTCGTTTGTTGCAACTGCAGGACACATTAGAATTACTCGTGTCAGTACTTTGAGAACTGGACATGTTTTCATCGAATTCGGGAGGACTAAGTTCAGTACCTTCAGGTAGTACACTTTCTTCACTCAAGACGCTCAAAGTATCATCTAAAATGAGAACATGCTTTCGTTAAGAGCCAGATAATGCCATCAATAGTTAGAAAACATGAGCTGTATTAGTCAACAAACCAATAGACGTTGAATTAGGCAATAATCGAGCTTCTAAGGATTCTCCATTAGCTTGCGGAGCAGCATGATTAGTCCCAGTAGCTGAATGATAGCCACTATCAGCTCCCATTTTACTTCCTTTTTGAGACGTGTCTACACTGTACTGACTACATATTTTAGGATTAAGTGGTTTGTCTGGACTCCATTTAGCAAAATCTGGTTGTCAAAGTTAAAAAAAGAACACAGTTTAATTCCTGACAAGAAGTACACAAACTAAGTCATAAGTTTCATGCTAAATACAAACCTAAAGAAAAACCAAAATGTGAGCATCCCACGTCCGGATAGGGCCATTCAAATTCCGAGTGAAGCATCTTCAAAGCAGCAACAAAATCAGTTACCATTACAGGCTTTCTTTTTCGTTCCTTGCGAAGCCACGTAACGAGATGTAAATCCAAATGTCCAGCAAGTTTACCAAGGTCTTTAAGTTTTCCTTCGCTTAGAATTCGCCGTGCATGCCGTTCTATGATTGAGTCAACGTACACATTTTGTGAAAGACGTTCAGGAACTGATGTGAGCTGTTGTGCTTCTTTCGGCATTCCAGGTGAGTCACCTAAATATGAAAATAGCGTCACAATAATATTAATAAATATACAACAGAGACACTTACATTTACTTTTGGGCCCAATATAGTTAAAAAATACCTTGAGGTGGCTCAGCAGCAAACACATCAGTCTGTGCTATCGATCCGCCACTGGTGTTAACAACACCTGGAGAAACTTGAATACTTGAGCCAGGAGATTTTTTGGGTACACTTCCCGATACGATACTAGGCGGTGTTTTATTGGATTCAGAAACCGTTCTTTGTAATTCTCTGTCTCGATCCCGATGACTCAGGTCAGGAAACTTTGGAACCACACTGGTGCTCAAACTACGAGTTCTAGGAACTTGCATTGTGCCAAGTACCATGGATACATCGTACTCTAATGGGCTCACAGGCGGAGACGCCATGTTGAATTTGATGGCAGCTGACATTGATGGCGGATCCATATCTCTGGGATCTGAAAAATCCAAATGACCATGACCATCAAGCGTTACATTATCTTTCTAGTTTAAAAACACTGCCATACCATAAATATCAACAGCATAGACAACGTTCTATCTAATAAAGTTCTACGAACGAAGACAATAACCATGAAGAACATGCTTTGTAATATAACTCACCAATAGCTTTCAGAAATCTAGCCATTTCTTTCACTAGTTCATAATTTCCAGCCTCTAATGCACGGTCGATAAGTTCAGCAGCAAATTTTCTGGATACTGCAGAACTCTCCAAATTCTGAATGACAAGTAAATAAGTAGCGGCAATATCAAGTTGACCCTTCTTTAAGCACTCTTCGAACAGAGCTCTAGGACGACCTGCCACTGAAAACAAGTGTGGCCATAACGCCAACTCTGTTTTTCTGGCACATTGTCCGACAGCCCGAAGATAAGAGGGAAACTCCCGAACAAATTCAATAATTGAAGGTAGTAAAGCATCTGGAATAGGTTCTTTACTCGTGGCTTCTTCTTCCAGTACTTCGTGCAACAAAAGCTCTAACGAATGAGGAAAATACGAAAGTTTTGCACAAGTCCGAGCAATTTCCCAAGCATAGTACCCCAGATTTCGCCGAATCAGTTGTCTAAGAATCTGATGCAAATAAACTTGGCTCTGCAAATTAAAATCACTTCAGTTTAAATATGAGTTCTTGTTCTACAGCTAATTCATATTTTCCCATTTCACATCACGAGCATAAGCAATTTACTTACTGTTCTTTGCAGGGTACAAAATGGAAACATAATGGAGCCGTTTGAACTTGTTTCGTTGGGATTCCATGTGAGCGATAGGGAATCATTTTCAGCACCGAGAATAATCGCTTTCTCGAACAAAATCGCTGTAAATATAGAAAAAATTCAATAATTTAAAGTACTTTCAAAACTTTCAACAGCTGCCATAAAAAATAATTCAAAATAGGTAATAAATAATTCTTGTAATAGTAATGTATAAATGAAACACATACTTAGAGGATAAATGCCAACAACAGGGAATCCTAACATGATCCTATTTGAAATAAAAGTATGAATTGAACTCTGCTGCTCTTTGTCTTTCAAAGGGAGCCAAACTCTCATTTCTTGTCCACAGTAGAGCCACAATGCTTCACTTAGGTATGGATTGTACGTGGGTGCATTTTCACGAGTGCTATGTTTCCTCGGGAGCCACACCATTTCTACACATGAGGCCAAAACTGTTGGAGTAATGTATTGCGGGGCATTATTTCCTCGTTCTTTGTTTCCTTGGACAAGAAACTCGTGATGCAGTATCATTAGGCGCCCTGACACATTGATAACTACGGAATGTTGACCCGGCGAACAAGGCTTGAGCGTCGTCAGATAAACAGAAATGACACATGCTGGATGAACACAAAGTGCCGTAATGTCGATTGTTTGCAAACACGTGAGAGGATCTAATGACAAAACAAAACAGATTAAATAATAAAACAGCAACATGATTTGTGCATTAAAAGGTAAAGTAACACCCACAGCTAAAATTAAATTGATTCGAGCCTTCGAGCGAAAGAAAGATGGAAGAAACGTACCAACATTATTTGCATCACCAGTATCCCCACTTTGTATTGCCTCCACGTCTATCTGAAAAACTGCGAGAGTGCAATCGGCACAGAATGCTAAAATCTTCTCACCATCCATACTTAAAGATAGTATTTGACTAGGAAGTCTTTTGGCCATAGCTGACCGAGTGTCCAGCTTGGCATCTCTATTGTAAAATCTAATTTCGTCCACATCTTTAGCAAGATCGTAAATTGCTACAACCAAATATTTTCGCCACCACAACATTCCACCAACAACCACGAAATCCCTTTCTTGAGCCTCATTTCCGAACAGTTTCCATTTGCGGTCAGGGACAGAGTAGAATGCTAGGCCAAATCGGCCCGATATTGCCAGATAATGACCGGCCGCATCTAATGAGGTATACTGCAAACAAAAAGTTTGAAAACATTACTTTGCTTGTTGTCTAAATAATGAATTTGAAATATTCAACATCCAATTCAAACATACCCGAATAGGCCAATTTGTTGAAATATACATGTTAGGAAACAAGATCACAACCCAATTCTTGCTGTTACCAACAACTGAACTAACGCCTTGTTTGTTACGTCCTTTGGACGCGTTACTAGATACATTACTGTCAACACATCGATTTATCAATACACGGTCTTCTCCTTGTAGGTACAAATGTTCATTTTGACTCATAGAAGGATTCACTGTTAACGCACTCTTTAGAAAATTAAGCACACTAAAATGGGAATGTTTTGTCTCCTCAGTTTTAGACCGGACGGCCATCCATAATTCGTAGCCTTCAGCGGCCCAGTCCATTGAAAAAATTAGTCTTCTGGAATACAGGTCTCCAGTCCATGACCATGAGCATGTGAGAAGGGAGCCAAAAACACTCCATAAAGCAAATCCTCCTTGTGCCCAGGATACTGCTATTGCACATCCATCTGAAAATACAAAAATATATTTGAAGAAATGAAGATTGAATTCAATTCTCCTGTCACTACTGCTTCATTGCTAAGGAAGTTAAGTACCTGGAGTCCAGACTAAACTACGAACACTTCCAGGACATCCAGGAAAGTCTCTAGAAGACAGTTTGAGCTTAAACACGCATACTAAAGCTCCAGTTTGATCATCCGTCGAAAACACATTTGTTTCGGCGTTTTGTCTACCAAAGCTTAGCAATCGGTATTTATGATTCACGGCAGAACAAGTTGCATCATCAATCCCAGGTGCCCAAATGCCTTGAACACTGTTAGGGTCATATGCTTTTGTTGTTGCAGTTAAAAATGCGGCTCGGCCATCAGAAAATACAAGGGAAAATCCACCAAGCAAAGGGGAATAATGTTGATCGATAGGATAAACTCCTTCCTCCTGTAAGCACAAAAACGTATTAAGTAAAAACTCCTAAATTGTTGGATCTTAACCTTGACCATGAAGCTTCTTCCAAATTGTTTTAGGTTTGGTTTGGTACCTGAATAGGAATTGCTCTGGATGCATGCTGATCCAACGAAAAAGGAATTCTTCTCAAATCGATGCAAAAGTCATTGTTGATTGTTCCGTCCCACCGATATCGCAGTATTTGTGTTTCATTATTTGATACCATCAACTCATCTCTGAATATAGAGATGCATCCAATGAATTTTCCTCGAACTGCTAATTCTTGGCACTGTGAATTCATTCCGCATGAAAAATTAGTTTCAGAGAACACTTGCACGAAAAGCTTTTGTAGTTCAACAGCTTACATACCAAAGCCAGACTGATTTTAGGAATGGGCTCCTTTTGAAACAGCTCATCACTTTCTCTTTTGAGTTTCAAGTTGTCCGGATCTATCTGCTCAAACAGATTTCCGGGTCCGCTCCCCAGTGTGTAAAATAGTAAATAACCTTCTGATGTCTGTTTCATAATGATCTATAATGTTAAATGTGAAAGTAATAATGAAGTATTGCTTGTATCATGACCCATACCACTACGACGATTCCTGTAGAGTCAGGTTTCCAAATCAATGTAGAGTTGACCCCCAATTTTTTCAGTGATGTAGCACTTCTCTGATGACTGGCAACCGGAAGACAAGGCTGAGTTTTAAGTGAATTTCAATAATTAAGATTTATGCGATTTTAAAAATTGTGAATAATTGTCTGTTTAAAATTTGTAGACAAGACAAATCAGTTATGGTGCGATCACAAAACAAGACACAAAACCGTTATTCTGGACTTATTGCTAGACCGGTCTGCTTATTTACCTTGGACGTCCATATTGAGAGCGAAGAAGTAGTCAACAGAGCAAATATAATTCTGTCCCGATTGGCAACAACTTGAGACACATCAGTCAATTCCGCTGCTTCTGGCACGCGGAGAAGTCTTGGCCAACCGAATGTAAAATACATGCTCGCAATCGCAATGTAAAATCCACAAAATCATCAGTTTGATCTTGAAAACAATATATTTACAGTTACAGACGGAAATATGTTAACTAGACGGAAGGAGCACCCGTGGGTAAATACTATCAAATTATATACTCTATATAGATGGCAGATTACATTATCAGCATCTTTAACACATTAGTAACTGATTTTTTGTAAACTTAAAGACTGTTGAAATTTTTTGAAGCTGTCATTTTTTGAAAATACATGTATTTGATGATGCACTTTATTATTATCTTCTAAATTCAAAATTGCCGCCAATAAGACTGCATGGCAGATCTGCTGAACTCCTGTGTGCCAATCATATTCTTGTCACAAGAATGTTAGTTGAGGTATATTGTGTTTTTGTTTTGGTTTTGTGTATGCACTATGCACGAACCTATATATCAATATATCGCATTGAGTTTTTTAAATCAAGTAGAGATATCTCCATTCTCGATCGAGAATGCATCGTTGAATCGTTGCATCGGCTGCATCTGCAAATCTGCATAGTGCATGTATACAAATCGTTTTCCAAACGTATTTGAATTTGACCGTTACACTTGGCCCATCTCTACATGCATGCAGCTGCAGCTATTTAGATGCAGGATTTAGATGCCTAACGGTAGTTGCAACTTAACTTTCTAGGGGTACGGACGCATCAATTTTAGCTCCGTCTAGAAGAATTAAACTGAATATTTAAAATTTAACCTAATGTCATACTGATGACATTTTATTCGAATGTAATATGACACTGATGTAAATTAAACTTGCTTAAATAAAATTC
>Ga0210040_10002178_pt1 | contig 28000 bp, 20 predicted proteins | sample CryGeyCG12114_NA_FD_185462 | JGI IMG/M metagenome (GOLD analysis project Ga0210040, IMG submission 185462) | Groundwater microbial communities from aquifer - Crystal Geyser CG19_WC_8/21/14_NA (SPAdes) (version 2) | ecosystem: Environmental > Aquatic > Deep subsurface > Groundwater | place: USA... | reverse complement strand
AATTAAACCATTTTGGTCACGGTTGGGGTTATTCTAAAACCTGTCTGAAAACTGCGCACACAACTTTTACCCCGTTCCAAACAGAGTTTACTAACACAAATTTCATTTTGCGTTTTCAGGTGATTTTCCATTTAACATGTGCAGCATAGGGCGCTCCCGATGGTAATTACCTGACTCAGCCTTCGGCTTCGTAATAAACGCTATGTCTGTCTGTCAGTCTGTTGGTCTGAAGGACTTAACTTACCTTGATTAAATTTTATGTACATGTACTCTAGGGTAAGCTTAAGGATGAGTTTGTTCATGGGCAAAATCCGAATTGCTTTGTTTGCAGCAATGCAGCAAAGTAACAAAGGTCAAACAGTTTCTTTAGTTCGTAAGCTGTGTGAGCATAATCCTGTGTCGCCTGTGTGGAAACAACAGGAGTAAAATATTAGTGCGATACTCTAGAATGCTCGGAAGTCTATCTTGGCAAGTTCATCTTCAGTTTGACGTTAAGCTCTTCTCTAGCGAGACTGTATATTGGCATTTCAGTTCCACTACATCTTCGCGGGTCTAACTTTGTAAACATTATTAATTAGTTTAACGCTATGGAACCAAATTGATTCATCAAATAATTTACTATTTAGCTAATCATGGTATTATCGTATGTATTCATGCGCTCTCTATATTTACACTCATAGAATGCATACTTGGTTCTTGCTTTATTGAATCATAAAAAAAATATTTTGCTCTGATTTTTCTTCTTTACTTTTCCTTTTCTACGTTCTCGTAGTATATGCGCTTACTGCGGTTTATTGAAAAAATAATTTACTATTCAACTGAAAAAGCTAATAAAACACATATTATAGCTCATAGAATACAACCATTCAGCGCTGCAAATTGTTCAGCATATTCCCCCCAGTAAATTATCATAATGAATAACTTGAGATCGAGTTGATCATTTCTAAGAAAATTTTCAGCCTTGAAGTTAGATGCTAAAAAAGAATCCTGCTACTTCAATAGATTCTTTTCATGCGGTTTATTGCTGTTCTTACGTATGTTACTTTCAGTCAGTTAAAACAAGGTAGGAAAATCCAGTGTGTGGTAACTGTTGATACGGAATGTAGATTTGACTGACTGGAGTCATAAAATGACAATCTAGCCAACAGCTCGTTAAATGAATGTGTGGTGAGCCATTAGACATAAAAAGAGGTGGAGAATGGAAAGAGAAGGTAATCTTTATTTGAGTTTCGTCCATTTCTTTTCCCGTATATTCTATGAGGCGAACTTTAGTCAGTCAAGGCTCCGGGATTCCTTTCTGGTTTCACTTAAATATGTCCTCATGACTGGCTATTGCTGTTTTCTTTTAATGTTTACCCATCTTAAACTACCACTTTGGTTGGATTGTACAAAGCGCTATATATATTTGTTTTTTTAAGCGCAATTCCTCAAGGTTTGCTGTGATCTGACTGCCTCATGTCATTTTTTCTTATCTTTGCTTTCTCAGACAGTCAGTTGGATTTTCAACTCTATCAAAGTCCATGACTGACATTTGGTGCCACTTTTTATAGCATTTTTTTTGCGAAGCAGACTGTGTGACCGTAATGGGAATACTTTTGTTGAGATCTGTGTTACCAGTTTGCAGCAATAGGGAAACTTGTCATTCACTATAAATGGAAACTAACTAATGTTTTAATGATGCAACAAGTAGAGAAAAGATATTTTCCGCTTTCTTTGTTACAATCATTTTTATGAATTAAATTTTTCACCCTGTCTTCCCGGATGTGCTCCCAACTTTTGACATTACATGCTATTCTGTTCTGGAGACTGAAGAATTTCGCCTGGAGTAGATTATTTGATGAAACTTAATTATAATTGGATGTTCTAAAAGGATTTAATTGCGCCTTCTATGCCATTTTAAGCATGGAGATTTTAAAGAAATCGTGTTGTCAAACAATTTTTTTAAATTTCCAGTGGAGGGTGCAATTGACTGTTTTAAATGCGTGAGTGTGAATGGAGACAATCCGTCTTGTGAGGATCCGTTCCACCACAACTACTCATCAACAATTCTCGAATCCCCTTGCATGGGAGGACGTAAAAATCGAAATGGACTTTTTCCAGCCACAGCGTGCATCAAATTGGCTGGAATATTCAGTACGTGTCTTTGTGGCATCTCCCTTGCAATCTTATGCATTATGTAAAGGTCCATAAGGAATTTACAACTTAAAGAAGGATTTTGTGATTGTAGGTGACACTGCGGAAAGCATTATCGTACGGGGATGTGCCTTGGATAGTGGAACTTTAACAACTGATACAGAAATTATCAGAATGTCTCATTGTGGTGGATTCTATTTTGACGAAAGGTATGTGTATGAACAGAAAAAACACTGAAAGGTGGATTTCAGCATCAATTCATTCGTCTGCATTGCAGGACTTACTTACTAAATCTATTCAACTTTTGCATGAAATGCAAGGCTATTCAATAAGATTTTTGTAATAAAAGATGCTCAAAATTACCTTAAAAATCATTGTGCCTTATCGTTCAACAGCAGGGAAAATTTGAGGCATATGTATCATAAAATCATATCTATTGGCCTACTTGGGTCTGGTCGGATAAATTTCATGATTAAAATAGAACCCTATGGTTTCCGTAGGGAGTAAGCAATTTTGGTTGCCGCAGAGTTTTTAAAAAAATATTTGCCCTGTTTGAACTGAAGTTTCAATTGTAGATTTCGAAGGTGATTTTAATTTTTTGGCCCTAGATAGAGGGTTTAAATAGTGGGGGTTTAAGCTGTTTGAATAAGGCCACTTGCTCTCAATTATAGTTCAAACTCTCAAAGAAGACTTCTACTTATGTTGTTAAATTAAGATCCCACAACGCGGAAAGTTTATCCTCGATTTCTAAAATATGAGCAGTCAACCGTAGCGTTATGTCAATGAGAAACGAATACTTTCGGAGATTGTTGCAGGGGCTGTTAAAATTATTTTAAGCAGAAAGCACGGATATATGGAAAATGAGGAACTTCATGGATTATTCCAGGGCTTTTTAAATCATCCTTTTTTCTTTTTAAATAGTACCACTTCAGTAACCCATTGTATATGCAATTAGTCAGTTTCAGAGATGTTGGTCTAATATCTTGACTAGCCGGGCCCATCTGCCTTTAGCCAGACTCACTCTTACGAGTAAAATTTAAAACCTACCAAATTTCTCATGATTCACAAATTTTTCACGTACGGCAATTTTCCAGACTGTGATAAAGCAAAAGTGTAGAAAAGTAAAACAAATTTGATGTAGAGTCGTTCATCTCATTTGAGAATCTTGCCGTAGATGAGAAAATCATCATCATCCAAATACATCAATCCAATCCAAATACATCCTTGCCGTACTAATGTACAAAAATTAGACAAGTCTTTGGGCACATTTGGTTGCTTTTTAAGGTGAAAATCATATGGCGGATAACTCTATTATGTTTTTCCATGTTATCAATTTCCACAGGTAGTAGACACCCTCTTTTAATTATTCTATGCTGCTCCTTGAGTTCACCTTTTTCTAACTAATTATATAAAACACATGATTATAAGTACACCCAACACCCACACTTAAAGAATTCTAAAAGATTCCAAACTTGTTTAGCTCATTAGTTTCCATCCATTCCACCAATACAAATGACCAAAGTGACTTTCACTGACCTGGCCTGGTGAAATTTTTTACGGCCATTTGTTTATATAGCTCATATAGCTTAAAAGATGCGTCATAAGCCCTTTATTAGGAATCCAAATATATCACCATATTAAAGAAAGAATTTTTTTTATGCAAAACAATATTTTCGTAAAGCCGATTCTCGATTTGAAAAATTTTTAATAGAAAATAACATGAAAAAAATTCTAAAATTAGAGGATCCCCTTTTCATTCTAATTTTTTCGGCCTGCCTCACTCATTGTAATTTTTTAAATTCTTTCAAATGCTTTGAAAGTATATGAACGCATTGGGAGCTAATATTTTGGAAACTGAACAAAGATTTTACGGCGGATTTTGAGAACTATCTGCAAGTCAAGTGGTGAATAGTAAAGCTCGGTACTGCATCGTGAGTATCAAAGATGAATATGTTTAAATTAGGAGCCTCATCATCCTCACTTCATTTGCTTCCACAAGCACTCCATGTAAACACATGAATGCGCTGCATTGGCAATTTATTTGGTTGCGTCTGTGTGTGAACACACGGTTTGGTAAAAGGTGTCACGCCACACAGAGAAAGTTGAGAACGCACACACACGTAACTTCAAGTGTGGTGGTTGGTTGAAAATTGAATACACTTTGTCCATAAGTAGATTTAATATGTAAGTTAGAAAGTAGATGGACTCCCCATAAAATTCATTTTGTGCATCTCACCCCACGGGACTTGGTTTAACCTATTATGTTGTCATGCTCCTGCCAGTCTCTAATTTTTACGTATTCCGTTCCAGTTGTATAAGTCCTTGCATGGCACACAAGCAGTGCTGTTTAATTTGATGCGAGATAGAACGGGTTTTATTTGTAAACATGGCCTGGGGATAAAATCCAGTTGGTTCTCATCAAGTCCCTTTGTGAACCTAACCAGCGGAAGATATGCCAGTCAGTTATAGTCAACGATTTGACTAGAGCAATTATCATAGTCATGTCACTGGGAATAGTGTGAATCCTATGATCAAAGTAGTAGATTGGGAATATGGCCAGCTCATCAGAATTCAGTAATGTTATGCATGGTTGGAGTTTTGTCACCTCTCGAGTACAACTTACCCAACTCTATCTTTGTGCATATAATTATTTAATTTATGGGCAGTGTAAAGTGGCCGTACTTTTGGAACCTAATGACCTATGGGCTTAACTTGATGTGAAGACGTGCATTGTAATGTACAAGCTATTATAAAACTAAATGCTAGTTCTGTAAACACAATATGGCAAGATTTTCATTACTATGGCTTTCCTTTTATCACGAGTGTGTATATTGCGCGGGGTTTTCCCTTTTAATTATATGGGCATCTAACTCAATAGGGAGTTAAAAAGCCGAGTTATAGTTAAGTAAGTGCTGTAAGTATCCATAACTAACAGCTGTGTCTATATGCAAATGTTTTTGAAAATCACCTTTATTTTTTTTTCTCTTGAGCACCACACACTTTATATATCTTTGAAATGTCAATCTTCTGGGCCCCGCGTAAAATAAGTGGTTGGGAAAATATCATTATTTTATTCACCTTTTGTTCAACTAGCAATTCTATCACGCTCTCGATTCTAGTTTTTTTTTCCTTTCTCGGCGCCTCATATGCATGTTATGTAGTGTATAGTAACTAGGTAGCTACTACTAACTGAAATGCAAGCACAATTCATTCTTCTTCTTTTTTTTCTTCTTCTCTTTGCCCGTTTTATCACCACACAATGACTTTTCTCCTTGTCTCTCTCTTTGAATACATTTCGTGTTCATCTCGAACTAAAACTCACTTTCTCTCTCCCTGTGTCTCAAAAGACAAAGAGTTGTTGAATTTTTGAACCCTTGTGTATACGAGCGAATGTAGTCATTGTAGCATATATAGATAAGAACTGTTCATTTATAAGTTGCTTTGAATATTTTCATTTTGCCGTGTCGATTGAACACACACATAATGCATGGCTTACTCTCTCAGTCACTCACCTTTCCAAAAAAAGAGTGATTTTTATCATTTTCATCGCCATTGTCTCTTCATCTATTGTATTTGCTCAAGTGACTGGAATCGTTTAGAAGCCATTCCATCCCTACTCTCCATAGGTGTACATACACACTTTCTTCGCATATGGAATCCACCTTTTGACCTTTTAATTTGTAAGTTAGTGGGTTTCCACCAGTTTGTTTATATTCTAATACCTTAATTGGTTTAGTTATAGTTAGTTAGCTCGTCAGTTGGCGTTATTAGTAACTGAACTATAGAAATATTCATCTTTTCAAGGGCATTCAATGATGTAAAGTTTGTATACGCACCTGTTCCCTCTATCGTCTCATGAAGTTTACATGAATACTACTACGTGACTGACTCCACACAAGTGAAGATGAATGAATGTTGACATCTCAAGTTGCTAAAACTTGGGTGTGCGTAACATTAAAAGTTTTTCTTGTGTTTTTGTAGATACGTGAGAGGGTGTCTTTTAAGTTGCGAGGATTCAGATGGCTGCAACCGTTCCACTTCAAAACAGATCTCCAAATTACTATTAGTTTCTACTCTGGTGGTGACACAGATCCTAATTGTTGTAGGTGACCAATATTTTTGGAATTCGGTCTTGTAACTAGCCCTAACAAATGTTATAGTGACACCTATGAAATGTATTCTTTGTACAATGATAATTATAGTCAGTCAGTGAGTGAGTGTTGAATTTTTTTCTCCAAACTGTCCAACTTATGTGTGGTGCAACAAATAACGTTTGTTTACAGGACACGTGCCTCCTTTTTGTGATGTACTCAACAAAGTGGATAAGAATTTTGTCTCCAGTTAGTTTATGGTGACTGACTACTGCACAGTATGTAGTACTCACTAGCATGGCACACTAGTTTCATAAATGTTGCATTTGTTTGTCATGTTAGTGCTCCATAAAGAATCCCTTACTTTTTTTTCCATATGGGTTCCATACTTTCGCCATATAGTTTTCCTAAAACTCCATGTGAGCCTATTTAGTACCATGTCGTGAAATAACATTTACACGATCAGGAAGAAAGGAATGGGTGGAATGACCATTTTTTCCCCACTTTCAATCCTTCTCCAAAATGGTGCAAAAGGTGATCTATGTCGGTCGGTTTTCACAACGTGTCTTGTAACTAACACACACTGAACTGTTGGTAGAATTCAGATTAGTGGTTAGTAGGCAGTGGGTTAGTTATTATCTGCGAGTCTCAGCTATAGCTTCGTAGAAAAGCACATAAACTGTCTACAACTAAAGGATAGTCTATAAGTCTATTTAGTCTGTAGTAATTGTGTTGGTTGAAATAATATACTCTAATGAGAGAGCTACACAAATATTTGCTTTTCATGCTTATCATTAATTGGGCACAAATATTCGGGGCAGGTATTTTAGCAAGGAATTCAAGAATAACAAAAAAACTTAAATGTGAAGATTTTACTTACTAAACTATGATGACCAATACTCTCTATAGTCACCTTTTAAGTTAAGCGTTGTCGAATCAAATTGCATGTACGGTTACTTGAACATATAACTAGTGTTTTATTGCGTTTGTTATTTCAGTTGATCCATTCATTCCTTACTACTAGTCAATTGTAGAATACTAGCACTAAAAGTATCTATTAACTAAAGGTATAATAAGTGTTATAAATATTGTCGTGAAGGATTTCTGTGCTGTCACGTCACTGTGTACCATTGGTTAATTAAAAGTCCAAAGTAAAATTGTCATGTAAGACATTTCAAATGGACGGTGTGCACTCCACAGTGTTCAATTTACTTTTGATTTTCCAACTCGATAGTTAATTTTAGTAAGTAGATGTAATAGTAATTAAATGGGCCGAATGAAACGAGTTTTACTTTGACTGTTTGCACTGCATCTATTTGACAGTATATGCTCCAACAGGGCACTATTTGGGTGCTTCTTTGTAGTCACTTCACTATTATATTCTAGTCATAGGTTTGTATACTATTTTTATGATCCAGCACGATACAATATACTAATATGTAAACTATTTGAAAATACAATTGTTGAGAACTTGTGAAACTCGGTTTTGTTCATGTGTATGGATGCAATTTATATTCTCAGTTACAACTTTGAGGCTGTATACTTTTTTCCTACTTACCAAGCCTCGCCCTAGAGATATTTTTTGCAGTTTTTTTTTACAATCACTCCCCCATGGTTGGTATACAGGTGGACTCTGGACCGTGTGAATCAGAATTGTGTTGTAAAGTGGGTAAAAAACAGATCACGTTTGCTGATAAAATAAAACTCACATTTGGTGCTCTCATTGTGCGGGCTACACAGTTTGTGTAAACAAGAGTAAAACTGATCATCCTCTAGTTTTTTGCTTCCTTTATAAGTACATATCCATTATAGTTTGATGGTCGAGGAAAACGTGAATGGAGATTTTGTTTCTAACTAACTAACTGCTACATTTGTATATAAGGCCTCTCATCCAGAGCACTTGCCCTATTGCATAGATCACATAACAGTGGATCGTGACTTTTTAGTCAACTTTCACCTTAGAGCGTCAATAGAGCTCTACCATTACTAACCATCTTAAGGTATACAATTTCAGTCAGTCTCAATAGGGAGAAAAACATTTTGGCCCACAAATAATGGTCCAAATATGTTGTATACTTGTGACATTAACTTTTTTGTACCCTCTCCTTTTTGAGCCAGATTGAGTTTTCAAATTCACTCCACTGCATTCTATATGTTTCTTGTGTCTGTATTCTTTTTTCGTTGGCTTGACTGCTAAAAATCAATCTGAATCAAAGTGCCGGCTGGGAATGGATTGAAAATTATATCACCAGGGATTCGGATTTACACTGTATCTTTTGTTTGTTGTACCAACTTACTGACTGACTGAGACATATAGAATCTCTGAATCTGGTTTGATTTTCGACAGCAAGCAATTTAAATCTTTCTCCTAGCTAGTTAGTTAGTTGCCACTCTGCCTAACTAATCTTTTGGACAGGATTTTACTCTGTCAGGGCTAGTAATCAAGTAAAGTTAGTAATCAAGACAAAAAACGTACATTAACATACTAATGTGACAAACAAATGAGGGCAAGAAGATTCCCGTCGTTTTACCTCATTAATCGTCTGTCTTATTTCTTCACCAACCTTGCAATGGATTCATTTCAAGCTGAGTGACTGATAGATCCCATGTTAATATAGCCATAGCGGTTCTGAATCAAACTGCTATAACTAAAGTAGATATTTCCAATAATGTTCTAATGCCTACGTTTTTTAACATTGAAGAATTTGACTCACACTATATCTACATATGGATTGAGTGAGTGAGTAATTGGACACAGATTTGTGGACAAGGGAAGTTAATCGGTAAAAGTTTAAGTGGTTCTGACGGATCTGTCAGGTTTGGCCAAACGTGATTTGTTGGCGGACCGGACGGTGACTTATTAGAATGAGTGGATGGCTGTAATTTTTCTCATGGGCTTTTACTTTCACCGTGTGAGAGGAGCACACGCCATATTCTCAATATTTCATGCATCGTTTATGAGCACACACATACAAGTGGTGAGAGGGATATGTATGGTTCTGGGTAAAATTGAGGATTCCATTTGAATTTTCAAGTGACTTTTGTTGTTGCCACGTTATTTTAGTACTTGTACTGTTAGCTAACTTATACTAGAACCCAGTTAGAGGCCGGGATTTCGGTTGGCAACCAAATACTTACTTATTGATAAGTATATTCGTAAGTGAGTGCCAGTTATGAATATACAATCAGTTTGAGAATGGATTGTGATTTTTTTGTTGCTTGGTAATACAATATTTATAATATCGAAATCGAGACGAAGCTAAAGTGATCGATTTACTGTATTATACCTGAAAATCCTTACGTAAAATACATCGTATGTATAGTAATACACATTGTATCATTGGCTTTAGGGAGGAAAAAGTGGTCTATACCAGTATCATTAATTAGGCTGACTGAATAATTTTAATAACTGCATGAGTGAGGTTGGAATGGAATTTCACACGATTAGATGAGAACGTATTTTTTATTATGTGTCGTCCTAGATAAAATATATAAGGATTCCGTTTTAGCTGTGGGTTGTGACTGACATCTTTTGGTTTGCTAGTTAGTGGGTTTGAGTTTTGTCATAGCCCATGAGTCCATTTTTTATCACCATCTGGATGAGGTGGTCATGTTCTCCCAGTTGATAAATCAAATGTTCCCATCTAAACATGAAAACTCGGTTCAACTACAACAGTTCCCACATTCATGTCATCATGTAGTCAAAAAAAACTTACGTTGGCACATCCACGAGGACGAAATCCGCTTTTTTGCCCACTTCAATGGATCCGTGAGTAGAAGACATTCCCAAAGCGGCGGCTGCATTCAACGTACTGGCTACCAAAGCTTCTTCCAAACTCATTTTACATATAATGCATGCCAGGTGCATGACCATTGGCTGCAAAGTGCAAAAAAAATCAACCATTTTGTTGATTGGTTCATCTTCCCTATTGAATTCTGGACTGACTGACAATGAAATGATAAACTTGGTTTGTCGCCATTTTGCTTGTCATATAGTCATCATAATGGTTTTGTCCAGAATCCAAAATATTAGCTTTGAATTATTTAATTCAATTGATCACAAAAAGGGCAAAAATTCTTACCATCGAAAGACAATAGGCATTGGGATTAAAGTCAGAACCTAAAGCTATCGGCACGCCGGCTTCAATCATTTTGCGTACAGGTGGAGGATCTAAACGAAGTATGTACGCTGTGGTGGGCAAAATCACACCTATACATTCATTCTCGGCCATCCCTTTGATCGCTCTCTCAGAGATTTGCTCCAGGTGGCTCATTGCTTCTGCTTTTAACTCAACTCCCAACTGAGCCACATAAAAAATAATTTTACACACCACACACGGACGCACGGACTGATTAAAGTTTTGTCCGTCCCTTTTCCTCTGGTCGGGTTAGTTAGTAACTAAACTAACTAGCTTTACATATGATACCAAAAGAGTGAGCTACCAAAAAAACCATATATTTTTCGTGGTAAGTTTATAACCTAATGATCCCACAAAAAGCATTGATTGGACAGTTGTAATTTGACGAGTGTACCTCAGAACCACCTAGCGGATGGATTTCCTCTGCATGAAAATTGAGCCTGAAGCCCATAGTTCGTCCAGCCTCCAGAATCGCTTTCGTGCTACTCAACTCAAAAACGCCTTTTTCACAGAACACATCAATGTTGTCCACAGAAATCTCACCAAGCCTGATAGCCCTGGCAATTGCTGGTAATTGATCATTGATGACACTTTTGGTAGCTTCATCTTCAGTCATATCCCTTTCAATTAATGCACAATTAATGAGTGAGTTAGTCTCACACTGTTCAAATCGACTTTCACAAGTAACCAACTGACAAGATATTATGGAATTAGTGGACAACATGGTTTCTCACTCACTTGGGTATGGCATGTGCTCCACAAAATGTGATCGAAATGTCCATATTGCTGAATTCCCTTTTGGCCCGTTCCAGCACTCGCAACATTTTTAGCTCTGTGTCCGTATTCAATCCATAACCTGTTTTGCATTCTACTACTGTTGTACCTGTAATTCAGTATATTTATTATAGGATTTTAAAATCTACTTTTGACCAAACGAATTGTCAGGAAGTAAAAGTCTCAGCAGAATTTTTATAAATTTGGTAAGGCTTATAGAGACCAAAATCCATAAAAATTCGTTTTGCTGTGCCAACAAACTATACAGCTTTAGTTAAAAAGTGCATACCAGATCTCAACATGCGAAGAAGTCTATCACGGAATCGTTGAAAAAGCTCATCTTCACTCGCCCTTTTGGTGTGCTCCACAGTAAAATGGATGCCACCTCCGGCATTATGAATGTCCATGTAACTTGCTCCAGCTAACTGCATAGTACAAAAGAGTTAGTTAACTAACTGGTAAAAATGAGTTATTCTAAGTTTTTTGTTTTCAGCGTAAATATTTAGTTTTGAATTAATCACTAATTTTTAACTAAGATATTAATTGATGATTTCTAAGCTTGTGACATGCGGACTTCTACACAGGGAATCAAATTTTTCTCCTCTTTTTAAACGTGCGAAAAATGGAGAAACATCTCACTTCCGTACTTTCATGCGGAACTCATGGACTCGGTCCCCAGCCCATACAGGATGCGTGTGAGCATCCACAAAACCAGGTAAAATGCATAAATCCGAGGCATCAATCCGTTTCTGGAATATCACGTTCCTGTACTTGGCTCGGATCTCACTATCAAACCCAATGGCTACGATGTCTCCATTCCTAATGCATAGCAATTACCCCAAAACTCAACTTATTATATTATTTATTATAACTTGACAATTGTAAATAACTCTAACTCACTGATCCGCTACAATGGATAATCCATCTGCAGGTTTTGCGACCAAAATCTTGAGACTTTTCAACTCCTGTCCTTTGAGCAGCTTTTGCTTATTCGAGCAAATCTGCACAATTTGCCTTGCAGAGTGGATGAGCAGTCTGTATGTTTCACTCATTTTCTCAAGCCACTCGTTTTGAGCCTGCTTTGAAAACAACTAACTATTATTACTAGTGAAGAGCAGGTATTTAGAATGAGAATCCACTGCCTGAGTTTCGATCATCAATGTAGTCATGTGTGTATAGTTGGAACAAAAATGAGGAGCCAAAGTAAGTTAGTCGTGGACTGGACCAAATGGAATAAATCCCGCAGACCTTGACTCCATGCATAAATATATACAGATGACCAGTTGATATTGATAGTGGCCTTTGAAGAATAATAAAATTGACTGCTGCTATCTACTTTGGAATCTTTGGTTGCTCTCACTAACTAGCCAAGTACAAGTTATAACAAACTATATTGACCCTTTCATCGCACTCCTCTAATGAACATAAACGAAAGTCGTAAACTTAGGCAGTACACATGTTAGCTAGCTAGTTTTTAAAAACTTTATCAATTTGAACTCTGACCGTAACTTCAAGGTCTGTTCAACTAATGTGGAACTTTATTTCTACCGCTCCGGGATCTTAGAGATGTGTTTTAGTCGTCTGTGTGAACCAACTGACTCTTCAATTTGGCAACGGTACAAAAATTTTTACACTTTTCTTGTCTGTGCCCTATATTCAGATGAATATGAGTTTTGGGTTTAAAAATGCATCTAGTGGTATATAGTTGGCTAGTTGGTAGACGAATAAAAGTTCCCTGCTTCACCTGCAATTTTACAAACTAACTAAAAGTGTGTTCACTTTTTTGCTAGTTGTGTTTTCAATACTGCATGGTACACGGCTTTTAGATTGTGGGATGGGAAAATACAGGGAATGATGGGAATCGTATGCATTTAACTATTAGACGCAGTCTCATAGAAAATTCACTGAAATCAACTCATTCAATTATGTAATCTTATGGTCATTGTAAGTTTTGCAGTCTTTTCCTCTTTGAATCAATGCATGCATGAGTTATGAATAGGAAAATCCTTCAGCAGGTGAGAACTGCCTTATCCACAACATTCAATACAGTTAGTTAGTTAGTTTGCATATGAACGAGTTATTTATGTCTTTTACTGGCAAGATGTACCACTTGAGCATTTCCCTTTTGACTGACTAAAACAGTAGTGCAAATATAATATGGAAATAGACATGTAGTTAGTTAGTTAAATGCTAAGAAGAATTTGCAAATATCATCACATGTGTTATAATGTGACAAATTAGATCTTGCCGTTTGATTGCTGCTAATATTTATTTGTACTTCTGACTAACTGACTGAGCCTATGCAAATGAATTATTCATATATTTTTCCCTTTCTGTTGGTTTTTCCATCTTATTTGGAACGCATGTAGGAAATAAATAAAAATAAAACATTATAAAGATTGTCATTTGCTAATGTGTCCATCATGGACGGACAAGCAGTTTAATATTTTCCATGAGATATATGGTGTCCTCTACTGGGAGATGGATTCATGAGAACTCATCAGCAAATATAGCAATATCATGCAAAAAGCTAAAATTTTGGTGTTCAAGTTCAATGCAACGAAACTGTACTGTGTTTACTAATAAAGGATAAACAACAAGAAAACAATTCAGTCGGCAAAAACTTTTGATTGACTGAGAGTTAACTTGTTATAATTTCATGCACTTTCCTATGCATATTTCTTCAACTATTTCTTCAAATTCCTTAAGTATCGTATTAGCCCAATCCCAAACCTTAATGAAAATATCAGCAGTGTTGTATACAAAATCTCAGACTTTGGAAACTTTAACTAATTGGCAAAAGGGATCTTCACCGTACAGAAAAGCTCTTAAGTAATGTGGCCGCCTAACATACGAGTTTTTTGTGCCCAAATTTTAGGCTGCAGGAAGGATACGTTGTTGAATTCAAGTGTGGCCGAGCTTTTAGTTAGTTACCAACAAAGAGTGGTATGCATTTTCCAATGTGTATTATACATAGCAGCTTCATGGTCCTGTTTATGTTTGGGTTTTCGCAGTATAGTGGTCCACTATAGAATATAAAATGAGTGCAGCTATATATAAGCAGTGTTTAGTACTACTTTTTGTAAGCACATATATGTTTTCAGCTCTGTATGAATGAGTACGATTGCAATATGGAGTATGGACTAGTCTCCGTAGTATGGTAGATAGCACTAGTACCAGTGTAGTTTAGCTGCAGTATATTTTATTCCCAACGAAAAGTATTTAATTCTAAAGATGAGGACAGCAACATACTACTATAGGGGTGGTGTTGGCTCGTCAAACCACAAAAAAGCACACATGGAATCCTAATTGGGTTCCTCATCAAGTTTACGAAGTTTAAGTTTAGCTAAAAGTGCTTGGTCCATTGTTTACTTGTATACTAAATCTGTGGATTTGTGAAATTGGCAAAATTTTGGTAGCCAGTGTTCCCAATTCTTTGTTCCCAACGTGTTGCCATGGTAGGGGACAATATGTGTTTACGAAAGAGCATGACTACAGCAGCAAAAGATTATTCACCTTTATTTGATGGATTGTAGATGATTCAAAGGTGAGAGATCAATTAGCAAAATTTGTAGTACAAATTCAATTATGAATGAGCTCAGTTGAGTTTTCCAATTAGCTGTACTGGCCGGGGTTTAAACTGTATTGCGAGGTAGAATCATATAGTTTTATGTGCATTTTGCAGAATGGCGTTCAAATTAGGTAAAAATATTTTGCTGTTTGCTGTAAACCCTTTGGTTTACTGGCTCTATATTTTGTATCCATCGTTGTTCAATTTTTAAAGGATTGTTCTTTTTTCGTTACCAACGATTCATCAACGAAAAATTTTTGTAACACTGTCCATACGAATTATAATAATTAAGGTTTAAACAATAAAAGGTCATTCTTTGCAGTCAATGTCTCAAAAGTTAATGTTTTCTTTGCTATTTGTAGTTTTTCATCGAGTAATTGGACTGATGCGGATAAGTTCAAGAAAAATCGAAAGCACAGAACAACCAACACTAAACAAACTTGGCCCTCGTCATTACCAAATATTTAGTTTGAATATTATCGTAAACCAAAATTTGATTTAAAATGACAATCTTATCATCCAAGAAGAAAGGAAGTTGTGTGAAAAAATCGGCGGGTGATATCGATGCAGGGGATCATGGAGGTCCTTTGTCCCATCCCATGTCCTTACCCCATGATCAACTCCAGGTTTGTTTAAAATTCGAATTGATTTTTATCATAAAGCATTCCATAGGTTATTTAACTCTATTTAACTAACCAACGAAATAGTCTTGAGAATTATAGATCAGTTTATCGATCCCGATTAAAAGCAAATTCAAATTACTGAAAGTCTAATATATTTCTTTACTAACTAACTGATTAGCAGGAATCGTTGAACTTGGGTGCCGACCGATTGTACGTCGCAGAACGGTCAACTGGTACCACATTATGGCCTCATGGACAAAATCTACCTCATCATGGTCTGAACTTGAACTCTGCCAGAGAGGACAAACGATCGTCCCAAACTCATTACGAAGATTATGAGCATATCGAATCAGCCCCTGCACATCATGGGAAACGAAGACACAGGGTTTCTCCTATGAGGTTCGTTTATTGTCCCATTAGCGTCACATCTAATAATACATTTTTATGGTTGGTTTTTAATGAGGAACATGTGTGGTGCTCACTTACTCAGATCTAGTAGAAGCAAACTTAGCCGTGTGGACCGAGAACGAAGTAATGCGTCTCCCAATGGAAGTAGCTCGTCTGGTAATAGCACATCCCCTTCCGAATCGTCTTCCAATAAATGCAAACTCACGTCTTCGACATGCTCCGATGTGAATGCCTACAATTCGGAGGATGAGTACGAGTCAAGAAATTGTCAACTCACTGAAGAGGAGTGGGTTGAGGTAAGTAATAAATAGTACATAACCTGCTAGCTTGAGGGGGGGGGGTGGTTTTATGGGTTTGTTTTTCTTGTTCCGTATTGATGTGATAGTTGTCTTACAATGATAAACAAGTTGTTTGTTAAGTTATTTCATTATAGGGATGCACTATGCACAATTGCACATTAAAATTCAAATCTTCAAGTTCTAAGAGAGATTTCGCTTTTAGATTTTTGCAGTTGTTTTACAGTTTATGTTTATTTGTTATGGATTTGCAGAGAGAACGAAGGTTTGAGAAGAAAATGCGCAAGATAGGGTTCATAATTAAGAAAATGGGTGAAGATGGAGCTTGCTTATTTCGTGCAGTAGCAGATCAAGTTTATGGAGATCAAGAAATGCATTCTATGATTCGAGATCATTGTATGGATTATGTTGTAAGTCAATTAAACTCAAAACCTCCATGAGACTTTAACTTTATACTGTATATTTCGTTCCGATATAATGTCAGATTGGTATGGAATATAGTTCAAACGATTACTTTCCGTTGCAGGCTAAAAATGAAGATTATTTCTCTCAGTATGTTACGGAAGATTTCAACAATTATGTTAATCGCAAAAGACTGGAATATGTTCATGGAAACCATATTGAAATTCAGGCCATGAGTGAATTGTATAATCGCAGTATAGAAGTCTTTTGCTACAGTACTGGTAACTACCTAACCAAAGCCAACTATGAGTTTTGTCAAATTCTTTTCATTTTTAGTTGATCGACATCAGTTTCAGAGCTAAGTGCTGGATGTTTCTTTCTTTCAGAACCAATCAATATTTTCCATGGAGCACAACAGACTGATAATGCGCCTATTCGATTGTCGTACCATAGAGGAGTGCATTATAACAGTGTCGTTGACCCCTATAAAGTATGAAAACATATCTGATATCTTCTATTTCGAACTGCGTTTTAGTCTAGTTGATGGTCAAATGAATGCTAATTAATTTGTGTCGTTTGCATGTCTTTAGGCAACTGTAGGAGTCGGTTTGGGTCTACCTGGTCACATTCCTGGACTAGCTGACAAAAATATAGTTAAAGAAGCTACCAGACAGAGTGAAGAAGTGCATATTGAACAGGTAACTAACTAGCATTAACTTATAATTGTGCCCATTCATATCATTCCTCATAATTTATCATGGAACTATTGCTTATTTTTTACTTTCTATAGGCGATGTTAGAAGATAAGTTACTAGCAACCGATTGGGAGGCAACTAATGAAGCAATTGAAGAGCAGGTAGCTCGGGAAAGTTATTTGCAATGGCTGAAAGACAATGAACGGCGCAACAGAGCAGCTGTAAGTACTATATTTAATTGATCGGGCTTCATATTATTTAGAATAATTGGAAAGAGGCTAAAATTGGAACATTCTTGCAGCGATCTCCTACAGCATGTAGTTCTTCCGCAACAGCTACATCTGCGGGCCCCGTCGTCGGAGAGATCCGTTCTCCCCGGCCTCGCTCCCACGGGAATACCAATATTTCTCCCATGGGCTCTCCGTTTCGAGGTGAAGCGTTTCGCAACTCACCAACCCGTCACTCTCCTCCTCCTTCAACTCCCGGTACTAGCAAGACTGTGGGCAATTTAAATCCTACCGTTCTACCTCCACCGTCACCACCAAAGAATGTTTCTGAATCGGCTGAGCCTGCTCTGCAGCTTTTGGAGACGGCAACATTTATGAACCAGTTACCGCCTGAGATGTTTGGTAAGTCAGTCAGTTAGCTGAAAGTGACTGTGTAAACTAGCATTTTAAAAGGGACTTTTAAATCGCAGATGTAGCCCGAATGCCTGAAAAATTTTGAGACATGGTGTTCATTATGTGATTTTTTGACAACTGTCCATTCCATGCTCATTTCCTCTCTATATTTTTTACAGGCATGAATGAATGGGAAGATGCTGGAATCTTGGCGCAAGTATTAGCTGAGTCCCAACAAGAATATTTGGATAGTTTAAAAAGGCCAACACGGGAGCCTGGTGCTCATTCACCCAGCCAGCAATCATAATATGGGAGGGAATGGTGAAACAGCAAAGCTTAGTTATTTTTAAAAATTCAAAATCGTGTTAGTTATTACTACTTGTTAGTAATTTGTTTGCCAGCTCCTCTGTGAAATGCCCCACTTCGTGTTTTCGAAATATGTGAGAAGAAAAAAAGCTCTTTCTCTCTCTCTCTCTGATTTCCCTTTTATTATTATGCATTAAAATGGAATAACTATCGCAACAATATTCTAGTGTTCGCAATAATCGCAGATAAGTGTGTATGTAAAAGTTTAAGCACGTATGTGCATTTGTTTTACGTGCGTATGTATGTGTATGAATTAGCTTTAGCTAGCAAGTAAGTGTTTACAAATTGTTCGTCCTGTTACATCCAAATGTTTTACGTGTCAACAAATCATCGTCGATTTACTATGTACTACTCTTGCCTTGTGATCGAATTTTTATCTCAAGTTTTCGTTTCCATTATATATCAGATCTCTTGCTGCTATTTCTATGCTCCAAACGAAACTATTTGCCTATCCTGTCTAATCAATTCACAAACTATGCATTTGAGAATGTAGTGCATAGGAGAATTGCTGCACAAGATTTGCTTTCCTTTCAATCAGTTGTTTATATCTGGAGACCAAGACTAACTAGATATGTTCGTCCCCATGCATGATTTTTCTATTTGACATGCACTATGGACTACGAATGATTGAGATATGGAATGGATTGCATGAATGATATAATGTAACCTGTATTATGATACGAGCATTGGTTCCACTTTGGTTTGCGGTGCATTCAGCAAGTGTCCGTATATATAGTGAGTAATGTAGTGGATGAATTTGTAATTTATTTCGTACCCGTTTGAAATATCAAGTCACATTATTTAATTGTTGTAGCAAGTATTCAATTTTGTAGCTACTTATTATTACCTGCTACCTACACACAGTCAGTTTGTCTCTCAGTATCGCCAATGAAAAGATTTGTATCGTGTCTTTAGCTCTCATTATCATTATGGATTAAAATCTCGACAATGAAATATGATTTGGTTGGATGTTTGGTTTTTCCACTTTATTGGCTTCTAAATTGACTGGTTCATGGGATTTCATCATTGTGTATACCTTGTGCGGGAAAAGGAGGTAAATTTTTCCTGTCCTGTGGGTGATTTTGTGTAGTAGGATAGGATAAAATTTACCTCCTTTTTGCGCACAAGGTATACTTTTTAATTTGCTTGATATAAGTGATCTTCAACTTGAAAGCTAATGATATCTTAGAAATTTAAAAAAACTACAAGTGAGTGTCTTGTAACTCCGTATGTACCATGGAAATGAAAAATCAGATGTGCGAAATTTTTCCAGTGAAAGAAATGATCTCATTAATCATTCATCATCATTGATCTCATCCGATTGCGTGATCTCCTTAATTAAGTCTCTTACAATACCATTATGGCAAGTTTTCTCCCAAAAAAATCATAGGTCACTAATTGTTTGAATGGTATTGGCTTTCATCATTCAAGTTCATGTTGCGACGAATTGGTATAGTAACAATGTAACAAGTTAGCTAGTTAAACCAAATTGCTCAATTTCTACCTGCAGCATGCGAGATTTGAGTATTCATTCAGGAAACAATAGAAATTTGGTCCAAAAAAGTGAAAATACTTTATTGAAGATCAAGTGAAGAAGACACTAGTGATTATTTACTGGTAATCTAAATTACATGAATTTCACGTTATCATTTACTATCATTTGGTTGTAAAAATTTGTCATGCAATTTTAGTTTCACTGCCAATTGTATAAATTATTAACTTGATATTCATTCTATGATTAATGTGTGAGAAATAGCTAATGCCTACTGTAATGCTATTTTAATGCTATATTTCATTCAATGACTAACTGTATAACTATATTATGCATTTTATTGTGCTTACACATGATTAAAATTATTATCCCACGACTACAAGTTTGTGGGAAATGTAACAGGGCCTTAGATTTTCTGCCAAACTTGGCGAATATAGCTATTAATTCAACTAGACTCGCTTTTGATTTCATATCACGTTCACAATCACAAAAAATCAGAAAAACCAGAAAAAACGAACCACACAAAAAAGGCTTTTTTTTTTCAAAAATGAAGAACGCGTAGCGCAGGACTACTTATTTGATTCGGCTGTTAGCTTTTTGATTTCCCTTTGACGAAACAACAGATAAGATCTGCATAAATGATGAGCGATGAGACCAAAGTCTATATAGTCAGTCAGTAATTCATTTGCAGCAAACATGGGTGGAAGTGGACACTCACTATATCGGGAGTCAGTTACTGAATAGTAAGAAAATGAAATCATATTCCCTACCAATTGTATTATACGATACTATTAATGCTGTATCCACTATACTAGGCCTCACTAGCATGCATTGGGACGAAAAAATAATGGATTTGCTTAAAAACCGCTTGGGCGCAAACTAAATAGGCCTCATTATTAAAGCAGCCTCGGACTTCCTATACTTTGTTAGCAAGCAAGCTTGGTGCAAAACTGCATTGTTTTTTTCTTCGTTCCAGTGCGATAAACATAGAGACTGTAGGCAGATAGTAACGTGTAATTGGCATGCTCTCATGAGCAATGAATAAATTAAGCGACGGGCCAGTCATAGAAGCTAGCTAACATGGTGGAGGATCCTTTGAAGTGAGAATACAAAGTGTTATGGCTCGTAATTTCGTAACTAACGAGCTAACTACTGCCCTAAAGACTAACGCAAAATGTATGTTAATTTGCTCTCAATGCATTGATACCTGCATTGTTAATTGTTAGTTATTGAAATTTTTAATGAAGATTCACTTTCAGGAGGAAGCTATAATCTGAAAAGGCGACTTATGTTTGAATTAGGAAATGTTAAGCTAATTTTGATTAATCTGACTTATTATTGACTTTTGATAACTACTAAATTTACATCCATCATTGGATGTGGTCATACTACATTAGTTAGTTATTGGATGCCCACATTTGATGGCTAATTGACACTATACGTGAGTTTACTACTCAATTCTGCTCCACTCAACTCGCCTTTCATAATCATTAGTTAGCAACCATTATAATTACGACTAAACTTCAGGCAAGTCTTTTAATCGTACAATTGGGTTTCTCCTAACAAATTTTATGAAAACAATTGATTTTTTAGTGTATGCGTGCCAGTCTGGTCATATGAAGAGTAGAAATGTACTGGGCTTCCAAACCATTTATAGTTACAAACTATTGTTTTTCACATATTTTCAACTTTAAAACCGCAATCACTAATAACACTGTCTAGATGAACTAAGGAGAGAGTGAGTAACCAAAAAATGAATAAAAACATGCAAGTTGACACGCACATGCGTTATGTATATTCGTAATAATAAATTATCTATAATTTATAGTATCATCATCATTCCAATCGCCCAATTTTTTCATTTTTTTTCGCATTCGTTCAACTGCATAGAAAGTGGTTCAACAATGTACAACGAACATAGCACATCATTTGACCTACACACAGTAGTGCAGCTCCCTGCCTAAACTATATTCAAACGAGCAAAAAAAACGGATTTTTATTCTGGCTGCACAGTGAACTGAAAAAATGTGATAAAAATCCGCTATTCATCTGATTTGGGAACTGAACCTGCCCTCCTAGTGACAAAGAGATGCCAAAGATGTGCCCAAATTAAATAAGACGGGGAAACACATGTCTGTGTGCACACACAGTACCAAAAAAGATGCAGCTAATAAAGGAAACGATAAGACGGGTTTTCCGTCACACAAAAACATTATCAGCCAATCTTTACATACGGATTTGTGTCATACTGCTCAAAAATGCCTCACATTTTGCTAGTTAGTTGGGAATTGGGGACGCACCCTTTTCATAACTTCCCTTCTTACATAGTCTTATTAGCTGATTAATCTTGACTAAATGAATAACTAGGTGGCCATATGTAAAAAATAAATGATCATGAAAATAATAATAATGAGTTCCATTCTGAATCTGTCCAAACCGTTCGTGTCTACATTTCTATTGTTTTCCCACTAACGAACTATATACACACTCATCATCATGTACATGTGCTCACTCACGTACTTGAGTACACCACCTTTGTTTGCTTTCGATGAACCCAGTATTTGAGTACATATTCTTCAAATTGGGGGAAAAACTAACTATTATAACTACACTATTCGTGTACTGTCATCATCATTTCTGGGAGCCTTGTTCAGTTCACGCGTCGTTTGGATCAAAAGGATTCCTATACCATGTATTTACTAACAACACACAGCGGCCCTCAATGTAGTCCACAACTAACCAACTAACTTGCAAAACAAATAGAGAGGTAGCTTCAACTCTTTTGTGAGAAACACTTTTTGGCCTTATGGGTGTCTTGTCCACTCTCAGCGCCTATGTCCATCGTCAAATATCACTGGTGAATTAAATGGTCAATATAACCGTGGCCTCAGCCTCTTTTTCTTCACAGTGTAGTTTCTTGATCAAGTGAGCAAAGTTCTCTCTTAAAGTTTGTGTCATTTGTTCTGACGGGAGTGTGACATTGTAGGCTGACATTTTGGACAACGGGGATTCCAATTCCAGGATTCTTTTTTTTAAACAAAAGTACGTTCACCTTGTATTTGTATCACATATTAATGTATGCGCATAGATTATTTGCATGAGCAAAAAAAAAGTATTTTGGAATTCTATGCATTGGTCTGTAAGTTTGCACATTAGACTCTTTAATCATTCAGTTTCAATCAGTTTTTCAATGTTAATCTCAAAGGCACTGCATGATCACTGTCTCCAATGATAAACGATTTAACCAGCCCGCCCACACGTTGTAGCAGGTGCATTTAATCAACAGTAGTCCGTTTTTACAATTTTTTCAAGAAAATGGTAAACAACATCTATAGTTAGCTGCAGATGGGAATTATGCATCACATTATACAAGTGCAGTTGAAATATTAGCCGGTGAATTACCCTTGAAATAGAAGTCTAGTTAGCAACTTTTAGAAAGCAAAAGGCACATAACGTAGATAATTTCGGTAAAAATTTATTTTTTCATAAAAACTAAAGTATAGTTCAGAATTGACCTATTTGGTCACTCATTACCCCTGCAAGATGAGTAGCTGATGACAGCGAAGTGAGTTAGTGTGAGAAAGGAACGTTTCACATGCATAGTTTTGTTTAAGGACGCTTTAATTTTCAATGATCGTAAAGTTGATACGCACGCTCTACCCCCAGCATTGTCACACATTGTTGATGTTAGATAAATATATTCACTTTTCATGTAGTTAGAAGATCCACCTTGTTATAATTGCCCCTTGTTACCATCTCACCATGATTTTTTGATAACCCAAACGCAAAGAAGGCAAATAGGCTGAGAAACAGATAATGTCTCATTGCATTTCAGACTATTAGTTCATTGCTATCAATACTCAACCGACATTGACATAGCATACGTGACCAAACGTGAAAATTAAGCCCTGGCCTTGTAATTTGGATTTCTATCCTACACAGGTTTCATTTTTTTGTACTAGATATGAGTATGTATAAAACATCTGCATGAATAATATGTTCACTAGACACATCATAGTGATGGGAGAAAAAATTGTCCTTTTCTAACCTTTCACAGTGTGTGTGCCGAAGAAAATTTATCAGGAGTAAATTGAAAAGTTAGACCTAGGTGTAGGTCCAAACTTGTTTTTATATTGCATTCTTTGCAATATTTGCCGTATTTGCATCTCTTTAGAACTAGTTAGCGAGTTCATTTAAGTTCAGGGATATGGGGATACGTGACTGGGGAAATCAGTTTTAAATATGCTAAAATTTAATGCAAAAACGAGATTTTTTTACATTTGGGTTACCTGGATTTTGCTTCCCACACACACCCAATGAAGCCAGAAAATCTACATATTAAGTGCTGTTTACAAATTTTTGTTTAAAAAATCTAATTTGTCCTGGAAGTTAGCGTCTCGTTTTGGTTAAACTATGTAAGACCACAAATAAATGCTCTATCCTCATAAAAGTAAAACATTCAATTTCACATCAAAAGTGCGCAAACATTCACTTGTCTATTACTAGATCCACTGCAAAATTCCGTGTCCATATTCCATATATATCTGTATTCAAGCAAAAACTGCATCTCCCAAGTTGTGCTCGTTCCACTCCCTCTTTTTTTGATCCATATACATAAGCTGAATTCAGTTTTTAGCGTTCGCAGTATCTAGTCCGAAATATATTAACATAACTAACTAAATATGGTTGCCGACTTTGTGCACTAACCTATGATGAGGATGAGAGCACCGCTCAAACAATAGCAGTACAAAACATAGTATACTTGAGTCGAATCTTTTAAAAAAATCCCGCGTTAAATTTTGCGTACCTGTGTATGCCATAAATGTACAGGAGAGTACGCCCATTAATGTTTGCAACAAACGGCTGAAAGATACTATGCATTCATAAGTTATAGTTTGTAAGTTAGTTAGTAGTATAAGCTCATCTTTAGATCCCTTATTATTATTTATTATTACTACCTTTTTAAATGACTACCTGTGACTCCTCTTCACATACGTGGTGCTGTTTGAGTGCACAATGGCGAAAAGTCTTGCAAACATTTGTGAACGCACTAGATGAAATGGGTGAAAAAAGACTGGGCTATCCCAAGTGTATACAAAAAAGAGGGAAAGAATTCTTCTCCTGTGTAATCATCTTCACTTGGTTTAAACACCTGTACTACTCTCATTACACTCATTTTAGTCAGTCTTTTATGTCTTTCAGTCATGAGTAGAAAGAAAAAACTCGAGTTCAAAAATCCAACTCCATTATCTCCTCCTACAATGTGTAGGCGATAAAAATTTAAGGACAAACCATCCCAGTGTGCTCTCAAGATATGTTTTCATTTTAAAATGTGCTCTCAAGTTTTACTCACCAGAAATAATCAAGTTGTTCATTACATGTGATGTGATCCTCATTTTTCTTCATTCCCAGCACATCAGTGACAGTTTTTCCCACCGTTTTTACCATGATCGCCCTTTTGAATTTGTCGAAACGCCATGGCGTGTAGAATACTTTTTTGTTCAGTCGGTAAAGTGTTCGTATTTAGTAAACTACAAATTCAGTTTCCACTTACCGGCACCGTATGTTGAGGAGTAGATCCATTGTTATTATTTTATTTTAATTGCAGTACACTGATTGGTTATAATTAATGAAACATTTTTTTACCTTAATGAAATAACTTGTTCTAATTTCAGCTACTGGACGCCTGTTAAGCCCGTATATTGGTCACCCGTATTTAAAGCGTATTTGCTGAAAATGAACTGAAAAGCTTCAATGCCGTTTGCAGTAAACGCAAATCAAACGAAATGGAGCATTGATTACTATTGGTACTATCATTACGTGTAGACTAAAAAAGGACGCCATCCGCCATAGCTACTGGACTGTGATTGGTTGAAAATTCCAAAAGGGACGCTATCCAACTCAACTGACAACGAAGAATCCGGTATCGCAGCATTTAGCAGTTATGATGCTGTGCTCCAATCAGTATTGGGCCCCTTTGTTAGTTTTATTGTTTTCTTGTTTCGGCACTTTCCATTCTCCCGCAGAGGCAATTTTGGTGAGAAATTCGAACAAGACCTCAAATTCGTGTGCGACTTTACACTGTGCAATACAAAATGTGCAGCCAGTGAGAAATAATCAAAAACGTCATTTGCACAAAAGTTTTCATCATCACGACTATTCTTTGGTCGATGAAAATAGTGCTGTGTATTTGAGCAAATGGGACAGATTTTTAAACAAGTTGATTCGGAAAAAAACTCGTAAATGTCTACGAAAAGGAAACAAGGGGTTTCATTGTGAAAAACTGAAATGGGCGCGTTGGCTCAAATCTCAAATGGACAAAAATGTAACACAACTATCCGATTATATGGAACTAGTGGTCGACCCCAGTGCTGAGAATACTGTGACTAGTGTCCAGCCAGAGAATTGGCCTGAGAAGTTAGTTTATAAAATTGTGCAGCGGTGGGGAGATGCCATAGATCATTTGCTATTCTACAAGTACAAGAAGTTTGCAAATACCCGGGAACTTAAAGTGCAAGTGCCTTCCTTGTTCCAAGTGAAACTGGCTCCAAACAGACATGAAGTCGCTCTGGGACGAAGTGGGAGGACATTCTGGGATCCAGGCTTCAATCTAAAGTTGAAGCTTCCATTTTTTCATGACGAATTGAGTAAGTTGTCTTTTCACTTTTAATTGAGAGATTGTTGCCAACATAGATTGTAAGTTGTTGATGCAAATGATGTTTAAAGTAAATGAATGCAAAAAGTTGTGGTGGCGGTTGGGAAAAAATCACTTTCATGTCATTATGAGTAAGTACATCAATGATCACAAGAAAGCACGTTTCCTGCTTGTTCCCATCATATAGAAAAAAGGGTATATTTTTTACCCACGTAAAAGTTAGTTACTATGTATAACATGCACCAAGTCAGTATTAGTATTGTTTTATATGATAAAGTTATACATCTTGTCCTTGACCGCTCTAACTATTTAACCCAATTTCATGCCATCGTACCGTTTGCAATGGTGCAACACTTGGTTTATATTGTGCACCATTTCATGAATTCACCAATATGCACACATGCTAGTTTGTACATCGTTCTTCATCATCTCAGTTCTATATGGTTTTTAAAATTCATGTGAGCATGATTGCCTACAAGGTTTTGCATGAACGCTTTCTGCTCTTTTTGTGAGCATTTTTGTGTGCGATATTGAGAATATGTAGTATTTTCCGTTTACTCTCACTCTGATTTTCATGTTTATCATTAAAAAAATGTCTTCGCCCATCCGCTTCAATTGACTCTTTAGTTTGAAACATTGAATCGCATGTTTGGATTATACAGTATGACATGATGTGATCATGTAACGCAAAATTACAGTTTTGGCAATAGACATGAGTTAAATTTTTCTGCAACATGTCTAGCTAACTAAAAGATTGTATTTATTTTACGTTTCGAGAATGGTATTCATAAAATACAGTATCTCTCTTGTATCTTAATTAATACTGGTTCAATATATAAAAACTCTAGTTTTGGTTGCATCTTTTTTTATCCCAGTCTGCTATGATTTCTTCATTTGTGCCATCATCAGCAACCTGCACATGTTTAGAATGTAGACTGTACGTTTTCTGGCCTCATGGTAGTTATATAGATCAAGTTCGCTGTGCTTGGCTTGTGGTGTGTGGACAGAGCGCATCCTTTTTCCTTCCTTCGTTATCAAATTTATCTATCTTTGTGTATGATAGTTGGTTAGTTAGTTAGTTAGTTAAGTTGGTTGCTCAGGTCTCTTGTCCGACTATTGTTTTAATAAACTTGCCGCGTCCACTGAAAACAAAACAACCACTTCAGCCTCAAAAATTCGTGCTGACCATTCAGTCAGTTTGGCAACATCATTTGATGACAGATCTTATAGGTAGTTAGTTAGTTAGCTATGAATGGTGTGTATGAGCTAGTTAGTTAGCTTAGCTTGCTTTAGGTAAATCTTATCTGCATGGTTGAATTTAGAAGTGGATGCAGATTATGGCACTCCTCATATTCATCTACTCTTTTTTAATGAAAATTTTATTATTTAAAATTTTCATTTCCTTCCAATTGTTTCTAACAATTTATGTTCATTGCACTTGCTCCTTGAATCTTAAATGCATTCCTAGCTCATTGTACTAATTACCTAATGTTGTGTGGATGCAGCTCTACTTAATTACTACTTACTTCTGTATATTGATAAGGAAACACTAGCCGGGCCCACTGGCTTTTAGCCAGACTCACTCTTAACGGGCAAAACTTAAAACCTCCAAAATTGTCAATGATCCACAAATTTTTTGACGTATGGCAAGTTTTTAGAATGTGATAAACAGAATTATGGAACAGTAAAACAAACTCGTTGTAGAGTTGTTTATCACATTCTAGAAACTTGTCAT
>Ga0210040_10002176_pt1 | contig 28017 bp, 26 predicted proteins | sample CryGeyCG12114_NA_FD_185462 | JGI IMG/M metagenome (GOLD analysis project Ga0210040, IMG submission 185462) | Groundwater microbial communities from aquifer - Crystal Geyser CG19_WC_8/21/14_NA (SPAdes) (version 2) | ecosystem: Environmental > Aquatic > Deep subsurface > Groundwater | place: USA... | reverse complement strand
CTCGAGATCGACCTCACCTCGGACACCGGCGAGACGATCTTCGCCGACGCGGACGGGGCGGCCTGCATTGCACCGGGCGACGACGCGACGTCCCTGTCCTGCCGGGTCGGGCTGCCGCTGTCCGCCGCCGCGTCCGTGACGACCGTCGTGGTGCCGTTGTCGCTCCCCGACGACCTCATCGACGACGAGGTGACGGTCACCGCGTCGGTCAACGACGGCAAGGCGAAGAGCACCGGCCTCGTGACGGTCACCCCCGACCGCACCCCGACCTTCGACTTCCCGTCCCCGACGCTCGGCACTCCCGTGCACACCGTGGCCGGCGGTGCCGACGCGTACGCCGTGGCCACCACCGCGGTGCTCCCCCGCCGCGCCGAGGGCCTGGTCTACGACCTGGTCGAGCCCACGACGCCCGGGATCAGGTTCACGGCCGACGACGGGTGCACCGTCGACGACGCCGGCACCCGGCTCACCTGCACGACCGTGACGAGCGGCGACGACGTGGTGCTCCACCTCCGGGCGTCCGACCTGACCGTCGTCGGGCAGGCGTCGATCGCGGTCACGCCCTACCAGCACTTCCTCGACCCGGTGGCCCAGGCCCCGACCCGGCTCGACGGCCTGGTGCCCGGCGTCGACCTCTCGCTGAGCCGTCCCGACGCCGACAACGAGTCGCCCGCCAACGACGACGACGAGCACCTGGTCACTGCCACCCTGGGCGGGGCCCGACCCACCCTCGGTGGGGTCGCCTACGCGCTCAGCACCCTCACCGGTGACCCGGGAGCGACGTTCGTCGACGTGGACGCGGCCGGGTGCAGCGTGGCCCCGCACACCGTGACCTGCGCCGACCCGCAGGACGGCCCGGTCACCTTCACGGTCGCCGTCCCCGACCAGCGCACCGCGACCCGCGTGTCGATCGCCGCGGAGCCCGCCGTCCCGTTCGTCGAGCTCGACGACTCCGACAACACCACCTCGGTCACGCTGGCCCCGCGACCGACGTACGACTTCTCGACCGGGCCGCTCGCGCTGCGGTCGCACACCGTCACCGGCGACACCGACCACTACACGCTGACCAGCACCGTGGGGGCCCTGCCCGACGGGGTCGACACGCTCGACTTCGCCGTCACCGGCGGCACCGTCGCCGCGGACCAGGCCGACGGCTGCACCCGCGTCGACGAGGGCCACCTCCGCTGCACCGACCTGGCCACCGCCCGGCCGGTCGACTTCCGGGTCGACTCCTCGACGGGCCGGCCGGGCACCGTCACGGTCGCGGCCGTCCTTCCCCGGTCCTACGTCGACCCCGACCCCTCCGACGACCAGGCCAGCGCCGACGTCACCGCCGGTGTCGACCTGCACCTCGGCGACCTGGTGCTCGCCGACCCGCAGCCGAGCTCCCGCAGCTACCAGGCCAGCACCGTGCTGACCGGCGTCCGCCGAGGACCGGTGCGCCTCGAGGTGTCCGGGCCGGCCACGGTCACCGCGAGCAGCTGCACGGTCACCGGCGACCACCACGAGGTCACCTGCGCGAACCCGCAGGACGGTGCCCGGGTCAGCCTCACCCTGCGCCCCGACCGACCGGCCGACCGGCCGGCCGGCCGCACCACGGTGGACGTGCACGCCGTCGCCGCCTCGCCGCTGGTCGAGCTCGACGACACCGACAACGACGCGAGCGCCTCCCTGGTGCCCGACGTGGTGCTCGACTCGGTGCGCAAGACGGGCACCCGCGCCGGCGGACAGACCCTCGTGCGCGCCCAGGTCAGCGGCGTGCCCGACGGCGTCTCGACCGTCCGGATCCGGCTGTCGGGACCCGACGTCGGCACCGGCGCAGGACAGGTGCACCTGACCGACGGTGCGGCGGGCGCCGACGGCGAGGGGCCGGTGGACTGCGCGACGACCGATGCCTCGGGACGGGCCCGCACCGACGACGTCTACGCCACCTGCACCGGGGTGGCCAAGGACGCCGACGGGTCCTTCTACGTCGAGATGCGGGTGCTGGGCCTGGGCACAGCGACCAGCCCGGTGACCTTCACCGTGCTGCCCGTCGGCGTGGACGAGGACGACACCGCGAACAACCAGCTCGACCTCCGCCGCAGCTGAGCGTGCGTGACTCTGCGCCGACGGGGTAGGGGGACTGCATGACTGTGATCCGACGCCTTGCCCGTCCCATGCTCGCCACCACCTTCATCTACGGAGGGGTGCAGGCGCTGCGCAACACCTCTGCCGTCGCCGAGGAGGCCAAGCACGTCAACGACGGCGTGCGCGACCTGGCCGCCAAGGTGGCTCCCCAGGTGCAGGTGCCCGCCGACGACGCCACGCTGGTGCGCATCAACGCGGCCCTCCACCTCGTCGGCGGCTTCGGTCTGGCCACCAACCGCTTCCCGCGGGTGTCGGCCCTGCTGCTGGCCGGGAGCATCGTGCCGAGCACGATCGCCGGGCACCCCTTCTGGGCCAAGAAGGGGTCCGAGCGCGACGACGAGCTCAGCCACTTCCTGACCAACGTCTCGGCGCTGGGCGGGCTGGTGCTCGCGGCGGTCGACACCGAGGGCAAGCCGGGGGTGACCTGGCGCGCCACCCACGCCGCCGGGTCTGCCCGCAGGTCGGCCGCGTCGTCGGCCAACTCGCTGCGCAAGCAGGCCAAGAAGACGGCGAAGAACGTCAAGTCCTGAGGCTCGCTACGCTTCGGCCACGATGACCCCTTCCCCCGTGGCCGAGGCCTGGCCCGCCCCGCACCCGGACCACGCCGTCGAGGCGATGGTCCGGCTGCCGGGCTCCAAGTCGCTCACCAACCGGGCGCTGGTGCTGGCGGCACTGTCGGACGGACCCAGCACGGTGCGCGCCGCCCTCGGCTCCCGGGACACCCGGCTGATGGCCGCCGCGCTGTCGGCGCTGGGTTCCGCGGTCGACGCCTCGGGCGACGACTGGCGGGTCACGCCCGGTCCGCTGCGCGGCGGGACCGACGTCGACTGCGGCCTGGCCGGGACCGTCATGCGGTTCGTGCCCCCGGTCGCCGCGCTCGCCGACGGCCCCGTGGCCTTCGACGGGGACCCGCACGCCCGCACCCGCCCGATGCACGAGGTGCTGCGAGGCCTCCGCGGCCTGGGCGTTGCGGTCGACGACGGCGGCCGCGGGCTGCTGCCCTTCACCGTGCGCGGCACCGGAGGCGTCCGCGGCGGTCGGGTCACGATCGACGCCTCGGCCTCGAGCCAGTTCATCTCCGCGCTGCTGCTCGCCGGCGCGGCGTACGACGAGGGGGTCGACGTGCGCCACGACGGCGAGCCGGTGCCCTCGCTGCCCCACATCGACATGACCGTCGCCCAGCTGCGTCTGCACGGCGTGGACGTCGACGACGCCGAGCCCGACCGGTGGCGGGTCCTGCCCTCACGGGTGCGGGCGGTCGACGTGCAGGTCGAGCCGGACCTGTCCAACGCGGCGCCCTTCGTGGCCGCCGCCCTGGTCACCGGAGGCCGGGTGACCGTCCGCGACTGGCCCGGGCAGACCACCCAGGCCGGCGACGCGCTGCGCGACATCGTGACCGCGATGGGCGGCGGCGTCGAGCGGACCGAGGAGGGCGTCGCCTTCACCGGGACCGGCACGCTGCACGGCATCGACCACGACCTCCACGACGTCGGCGAGCTCACCCCGGCCGTCGCGGCGCTCTGCCTGCTCGCGGACGGCCCGTCGCACCTGCGCGGCGTCGCCCACATCCGCGGCCACGAGACCGACCGGCTCAGCGCCATCGCCCGGGAGTTCACCGCGCTCGGCGGTGACGTCACCGAGACCGACGACGGCCTCGACATCCGCCCCGCGCGGCTGACAGGTGGGGTGTTCCACACCTACGCCGACCACCGGATGGCGCACGCGGCGGTGATCCTCGGGCTCGCGGTCCCCGGCGTCCTGGTCGAGGACGTCGCGACCACCGCGAAGACCTTCCCCGACTTCGCGGGGGCCTGGTCGTCCCTGGTGAGCGGCTGACCGTGCCGCGCCGCGACGAGTACGACGTCGAGTCCTACGACCGTCCCCGACGTCACACCCGTCCGCGGACCAAGGAGCGGCCCTCCTACGACGACGCCGTCACCGGGGTGGTCGTCACCGTCGACCGGGGCCGCTACACCCTGCTGGTCGGGGGACCCGACGACAGCCGGGTCGTCACCGCGATGAAGGCCCGCCCGCTCGGCCGCAAGGGCGTCGTGGTCGGCGACCGCGTGCGCGTGGTGGGCGACGTCACCGGCGACGAGGGGTCGCTCGCACGCATCGTGGAGGTCCAGGAGCGGCGCACGGTGCTGCGCCGGACCGCCGACGACGACGACCCCGTCGAGCGGGTGATCGTCGCCAACGCCGACCAGCTCGTCGTGGTCGCGGCGCTCGCCGACCCCGAGCCCCGGCCCCGACTCATCGACCGGGCCCTGGTCGCGGCCTACGACGCCGGCCTCGACCCGCTGCTGTGCATGACCAAGCCCGACCTCGCCGACCCTGAGACGCTGCTGGCGACGTACCGCCCGCTCGGGGTGCCGCACGTGCTCGCCCGGCGCGGCGCGGACCTGTCGCAGGTGCGCGACCGGCTGCGCGGACGCGTGAGCGTGCTGGTCGGCCACAGCGGCGTCGGCAAGTCCACGCTGGTGAACGCGCTGGTGCCGGGCACCGACCGCGCCACCGGGCACGTCAACGCCCACACCGGCCGGGGCCGGCACACCTCGACCTCGGCGCTGATGCTGCCACTGCCGGACGGCGACGGCTGGATCGTGGACACCCCCGGCATCCGGTCCTTCGGGCTGGCGCACGTCCGACCCGGCCAGCTGATCGGGGCGTTCCCCGACCTCGAGGAGCTCACCGACAGCTGCCCCCGCGGGTGCAGCCACGGCGGGACCGAGCCGGAGTGCGGCCTCGACGAGGCCGTCGCCGACGGCCGCACCGACGCCGAGCGCGTCGACTCCTTCCGCCGCCTGCTCGCCAGCCGCGAGGCCGGCGACGAGGCCTAGCCCCCCAGCGCTACCCGCCCCAGACGGCGCGGGCGCCGGACTCGCCGGTGAGGTAGACCTGCCACGCGACGGCCAGACCGGCGAGGACGAGCACGACCGGGAGGACCGTGTCCAGGACCGCGACCCGGCTCTGCCGGGCACCGCGACCGCTGGCGAGACCGGAGGTCCCGGGCAGCAGCAGGGCCGAGACCAGGACCAGGACCGCGAGCACCACGGTGAGCACCTGCAGCCGGTCGCCGTGCTCGGCGTGCTCGCGCACGAGCTGGCGCAGCTCGGGACGGGCGTCCTCGAGCGCCTCCCCGGACCGGGTGGCCACGAAGGCGGCGGCCGCCCCGAGGACGGCGACCAGCACCGTCAGCCAGCGGGTCAACCACCGCCACCGGGGCAGCACCGCGAACGCGACCGTCAGCACGCAGGTCAGCGGCACCAGCACGACCACCGCGTGCACGACCAGCGGGTGCAGGGGCAGACCGTCGATCTCCATGGTGCGACGCTAGGGCTCACCGGAAGAGAGTTGAAGCCTCAACGCTGATCCTGGGGCAACTCTTGGCAACCTCACAGCCACCCGGACGGGCCTCAGCCCGATCCGGGTGCCCGAGGCTTAGCCTGAGCCCCATGGCGACCACCTTCACCGACGACCTGCGGCTGGCGCACGTGCTGGCCGACGACGCGGACTCGCTGTCGACCAGCCGGTTCAAGGCGCTCGACCTGCACGTGGTCACCAAGCCGGACCTGAGCCCGGTCACCGACGCGGACCAGTCGGTCGAGGACGGCATCCGCCGCACCCTGTCCCGGGCAAGGCCGCGCGACGCGGTGCTCGGCGAGGAGGGTGGCGCGACCGGTCACAGCCAGCGCCGCTGGGTGGTCGACCCGATCGACGGAACCAAGAACTTCGTCCGTGGGGTCCCGGTCTGGGCCACGCTGATCTCGCTGATGGTCGAGGACGAGGTCGTCGTCGGGGTGGTCTCGGCACCGATGCTGCAGCGGCGCTGGTGGGCCTCCCAGGGTGGCGGCGCCTGGACGGGCCGCTCGCTGCTGCGGGCCTCGGAGTGCCACGTCTCGGACGTCTCCCGACTCGACGACGCGTCCTTCTCCTACTCCTCACTGTCCGGGTGGGACGAGCACGACCGGTTCGACGCCTTCCTCACCCTGGCGCGACGGTGCTGGCGGACCCGCGCCTACGGCGACTTCTGGTCCTACGTCCTGCTCGCCGAGGGCGCGGTCGACCTCGCTGCCGAGCCCGAGCTCGCGCTGCACGACATGGCGGCCCTCGACGTGATCGTGCGGGAGGCCGGCGGCCGGTTCAGCTCGCTGGACGGCACCCCGGGCCCGTTGGGCGGCAACGCGCTGGCCAGCAACGGCCGCCTGCACGACCAGGCCCTGGCCTACCTGGGCTCGCTGCCCGACGACGGCTCGGACCCCGACGTGCCCTCCCGGCGTCCCGGGTCGGTCCACGACCTCAACGCACGTCGCCGACCGGCTGCCGAGGACCCCGTCGTCCCGACCTGACCCGGGCCACGAGCGCCAGGAGGTACGGCGCCAGCAGCAGCCCGGCGAGGTCGAACCAGCCGTAGCCGCCGGCCGCCCCCGACGGCGGGTTCCCGATCGTGATCGCCCCGGTGGGGTCGCGGGTGCCCCACGTCCAGGTGCCCAGGTGGGTGCCGGCGAGCTCGAGCCAGGTGACCGCGACGAACGCCCCGAGGTAGACCGGCTGCGAGGGACCCACGAGCAGGAACACCGCCAGGCACGCGAACCAGAGCCCACCGAGCGCGTCGGGGCGCTCGGCCAGCCAGACGCCGTACGCCGCCCAGCTGCCGCCCACCACGAGCACCGAGGCGACCGCGGCCCGGCGGTGCCACTGGACCAGCGGCGCGTGGCCCAGGGCGTACGCCGAGAGGTAGACCAGCCCGTGACCGGGCGGGACGAACGCCGGCACCGCGTGGAAGCGGTAGGTGTAGACCTCGAGGCCGGGGCTGAACACCAGCTCGACGACGGTGGCGAAGGCGACCACGACCACGGTCTGCGCCCGCACGGTCGGGTCGACCCGGGTCAGTGCGGCCACCAGGACGCCGAGGGTCAGCGCCCCCAGCACCCACTCGCGCGGGACGCCACCGCCGCCGCCGGCCCGGTCCAGCCAGAGCACGAGGGTCAGCCACGCCATCATCGCCAGGCCGGCCCAGCCGGGCAGCCCCGGCGCGCGTCGCACCCCGTCATCGTCCCTCACGACCCGTGTGCGAGAACCACTCCGTAGGGTGGCGGCCGACCACACCACTGATCGAGAGGACCCCCGTGAGCGACACCAAGCCCGAGATCGACCCGCCCGACGGTCCCCCGCCGGCCGACCTGGAGGTCACCGACCTCGTCGAGGGCGACGGCCCCGAGGCCGGCGCCGGCCAGACGGTGCAGGTGCACTACGTCGGCGTCGCCCACTCGACCGGCGAGGAGTTCGACGCCTCCTACAACCGCGGCGAGCCGCTGCGGTTCCGGCTCGGCGCCGGTCAGGTCATCTCCGGCTGGGACCAGGGCGTGCAGGGCATGAAGGTCGGCGGCCGCCGGCAGCTGGTGATCCCGCCGCACCTGGCGTACGGCGACCGTGGTGCCGGGGGCGTCATCGCGCCGGGCGAGACGCTGATCTTCGTCGTCGACCTCGTCGACGTGCGCTGACCCAGCTCCTCGGGTTCAGGCCACCCGCACGGACTGGCCGCCGGTGCTCACCACGTCCCCGCGGACCAGCTGACGCCCGCGCCTGGTCTCGGTCTCGCCGTTGACCGAGACCAGGCCGGCGACCATCAGCGGCTTGGCCTCCGCGCCGTTGTCGATCAGGTCGGCGAGCTTGAGGAACTGGCCGAGGCGGATCGTGTCGTCGCGGATCGGCACGTCACGGACCGGCTCGTCACGGCTGGACACCTTCCGGAGCTTCCACACGCGCCCCATCCTCGCGCACCCCGACCGCGTGGTCGAACCGACAGGCGCCGTTCACACCCGGGCTCCCGACGGTTCACCGAGGCGGTGCACGCTCCAGGGGACACGAGCGTGAGACCCGTGCGGAACCGGGAGGCACCCATGGACGCCGAGCACCCCCAGCACCTGGCCGTCGTCAGCGCGCTCGCCCTCGCCGTGACCCTGGCCCTGGGCGCCGTGCTGACCGCACCGGACGCGCCCGCGGGCCCCGCACCGCAGGCCCACGCCTCGGTGTCGTCGCCCTGACCCGGGTCGGGCCGGCCGGAGCCGCGGTCACAGGACGACGCTGAGCGCGTGGATGAGCAGACCGACCAGGCCGCCGACGATGGTGCCGTTGATCCGGATGAACTGGAGGTCGCGACCCACGTGCAGCTCGATCTTGCGGGCTGCCTCCCGACCGTCCCACCGGTTGATCGTGTGGGTGATGACCGTGGTCAGCTCGTCGCCGTAGCGGCCGACGGCGAAGACCACCAGGTCGGAGGCGTAGCCGTCGAGCCGGGCTCGGAGGTCGTCGTCGGTCTGCAGCCGCTCACCGAACTGCACCAGCTCGTCGACCGCCCGGCCCCGCAGCGGCCCCGTCGGATCGTCGAGGGAGTCCATCAGCGCGCGGCGGAAGGCGTTCCACAGCGACGTCGCCGTCACGACGAGCTGGGGGTGCGACAGCACCCGGTCCTTGAGGCGCTCCATGCGCAGCGCGGTGTCCTCGTCGTGCAGCAGGTCGTGGGCGAGCTGCTCGAGCGCGTCGTCGAGGGCCAGCCGGACGTGGTGGTGCGGGTCCCGGGCGATGTCCTCCACCCAGCTCACCGCCTCGACGTGCAGCCGGTGCGTGACCCGGTCGTTGACCGCCGGCGGCGACCACCAGGGAGCCCGCTCGGCGACCACCTCGACGAAGGTCTCCTCGTTGTGGGTCAGCCAGCGGTGCGCCTCGTCGAGCACCAGGTCCACCAGCCCGTGATGGGCGCCGTCGCGGACCACCTCCTCGAGCAGGCTGCCGGCGACCGGGCTGACCGGCTCGGCCACGAAGCGCGGGATCAGCGCCTCCTGGATCAGCGCGACCATATCCTCGTCGCGGATCCGGGACAGCGCCAGGTGCAGGATCGAGGAGCCCTCCTCGACGACCCGGTGCGCGTTGGCCTCCACGCCCAACCACCCGCCGAGGCGCCGGCTCAGCTCCGCGGCGTCCAGCCGCTCGCGGATCACCTGCTCCTGGAGGAAGTTCTCCCCCACGAACTCCTCGAGGCTGCGCCCCAGCTCCTCCTTGCGCTTGGGGATCAGCGCCGTGTGCGGCACCGGCAGGCCGAGCGGGTGCTTGAACAGCGCGGTGACCGCGAACCAGTCGGCGATCGCGCCGACCATCGATGCCTCCGCGCCGGCGTTGACGTAGCCCAGCCACCCACCCTGGTCGAGCGTCACGACGTACACGACGGCGGCGAGGGCCAGCAGCGAGACCGCCAGCGTGCGCATGCGGCGCAGGCCCTGCCGACGCTGGGCGTCCAGGGCGGGGTCGGCGGAGAGGATGGGGGCGCTCATCGGGGCCGAACCTACCGGGCCGGTGCCGCGGCGCTCTCCCGCGCGGCCGGTACGGCGAGCGCCGACGGCACCAGCACCACGGCCACCACCAGCAGTGCGTCCAGCACGCCGAGGTGGCTGCCGAGGAACCCGACCAGCGGCGGACCGCCGAGGAAGGCCGTGTAGCCGATCGTGGAGACCACGCTCACCCGGGCGGCTGCCTTGGCGGGGTCGTCCGCGGCCGCCGACATGCCGACCGGGAAGCCGAGGGAGGCGCCGAGCCCCCACAGCACCGTGCCGAGCGCCACCAGCACCGGCAGCTGGCCGAGCACGACCAGCAGCACCCCGGCGCCGGCGACGCCCATGCTGCTCCACAGCACCGGGCGCCGGCCGAACCGGTCGAGCAGCACCGTGCCACTGAGCCGACCGGTGGTCATCGCCGCGACGAACAGCGCGAAGGCCGCCGAGCCCAGCCAGGCCGGCGCCCCGTAGCCGTCGACGACCGCGACGCCCAACCAGTCGTTGGCGACGCCCTCGGTCAGTGCCATCGCGAGCACCATCACCCCGATCAGCAGGGTGCGGGGCTCCGCCCAGGCGCGCAGCGCGTGGCTGGGCACCGCGTCGGCGTGGGAGGTGGTGACCGTGAGGAAGCCCCGGACCGACACCCCGCCGAGCAGCGCGATCAGCACCGCCACCACGCCGAGGTGGACCGTGACGCCCACCCCGGCCAGGGTCGCCAGCGAGCCCACCGCGGCACCGGCCACCGTCCCGAGGCTGAAGAAGGCGTGGAAGCGCGGCATGATCGAGCGGCCGGACAGCCGCTCGACCTCGGCGCCCTCGACGTTCATCGCCACGTCCCAGGAGCCGGTGCCCAGGCCGACCAGCACCAGCCCGAGCGCGACCAGCGGCACCGAGTGCGCCCAGCCGACGCCCACCGCGGCGAGCAGCAGCCCGACGCCCTGCACCGCGGCCGCCACCGTGACCACCCGGGCAGCTCCCGCCCGCTCGACCGCGCGGCCGGTCAGCGGCAACGCCGAGACCGAGCCGACGGAGGCCGCGAGCAGCAGCAGCCCCAGCCGACCCGGGTCGAGGTCCAGGTCATGGCGGACCGACGGGATGCGGGACGCCCAGCTGGCGAAGGCGAAGCCGTTGACGAAGAACGTGGCCAGCACCGCGGAGCGGGCGGTGGTGACCGCGGGCAGCGCTGTACCGGTCGAGACTCTCACCTCGGAACCCTACCGTCCGTGCATGGCAGGATGCCCCTCCATGACCACCGTGATCACCTTCGGCACCTTCGACGTCTTCCACGTCGGTCACCTCCGCGTCATCGAGCGCGCCGCGGCCCTCGGGGACCGGCTCGTGGTCGGGGTGTCGGCAGACGCCCTGAACCAGCGCAAGAAGGGTCGCTCGCCGGTGTTCTCCCAGGCCGAGCGGCTGGAGATCGTCGCCGCCCTCAAGCCCGTCGACGAGGTGTTCGTCGAGGAGAGCCTCGAGCTCAAGCGCCACTACATCCTCGAGCACCGCGCGGACATCCTGGTGATGGGAGACGACTGGGCGGGCAAGTTCGACGAGCTCGGCGACATCTGCAGCGTGCGCTACCTGGAGCGCACGCCGGCCATCTCCACGACCGCGCTGATCGAGAAGATCTCCGGGGGCGTCTGAGCCCGCCCCTCAGCCCTTTCCCCAGTTCGCCACGATGGCGGCGGTGGGTGGGATCAGCGCCGCGACGATGCTCATCACCGCGGCCGCCGGCACCGACCAGAACCGGACGACGTTCCAGGCAAGCACGATGAGGACCAGGCAGGTGCCCATCAGCCAGAAGTACAGCCGCTTGCGGCGCGGCGAGGGCTCTCCCAGCGGATCCTCGCGATTCCGCTCCGGGCGGCCCTCCTCGTCCACCCCACCAACCTACGGCGGCGGTCGTGCGTGCGGGAGGACTCGCTAGGTTGGGGGCATGCCCCCGCCCCGGTCCGGACCTCCCCCGGTCCGCAAGCACCTGATGGTCCCGGGCCAGCCGCGGCCCCCGCAGCGCTACCAGACCAGCCTCACGTCGGTGCAGCGCTGGGTGATGTCGTCGCTGGCGGCGGTCACGCTGCTGCACATGTCCGCGGGCATCGTGGTGGCGGCGTGCTTCTCCAGCCGCACCGACGCGAAGGTGGGGCTGCTGCTCATCGGGGCCGCATTCGGCGTCCTCGCCGTGGTCGCCGCGATGGCGATCCACCGGCGCAACCCGCTGTCCCCGTGGCTGCTCCTCGGGCTGCTGCCGGCCGCCGTCGGGGCCGTCGTCCTCTACGCCTGAGGCACGGACGTGCTCCGACAGGCCGCGTCGAACCCTAGGGCCGTTCCGGTGGGCGGTAGCCCGGCCGTCCGCTCGTCCCCACCGCCCGCAGCGTCGCCTGACCGACGGCGCGCCCTGCCCTGGAGAGACCAGAGGGTGGCACACCGGCCAGCGCCGGCGGCATGACCACGACGGGGCACTCGGCCGAGGCGATGATGCGGTGCGCCAGCAGCGACGAGGAGGAGGGCCGCTTCGCGGCGTCGATGACCAGCAGGTCGGCACCGCTGGCCACGGCCAGCATGCTGCTGCGCTTCCCGCCGTACAGGACCCGGCACTCGGCCTGATGGTCGGCCCCGAGTGCCTCGGCGACGTCGGCGGCGAGGTCCGCCTCGTGGGCGGACGGGGCCTGCGCCCGGGGGCGCTCGGCCGACGGCGAGGTGAAGGCCTCGCCGGACGGCGGACGTTTGAGCACGCGCACCGCGACCAGGCGCCCGTGGTTGGCCCTGGCCTGGGCCTGCGCCCACACCAGGGCGGCCGGTGACTTCGAGGTCAGGCTGACCCCGACCACGACGGTGTAGGGCCGATCGGTCGCTGCTGTGTCCACGCGCGCCTCCTCAGACGGGCAGATGGGTGATCACGTTGCCCTGCTCGTCGTGCTCGGTCAGCGGAGGGGCGATCTCTTCCAGCGACTTGCCCTCCGCGTCGACACCCCACACCACCGCGACGAGCGCGCCGACGAGCATGATGCCGGTCGCGACCAGGTAGCCCCAGAACATCGGCTGGCGGTCCTTGCCGTCACCGATCAGCCAGCCGTAGAAGACCGGCCCCAGCGACCCGAAGACCTGGGCCACGGCGAAGAAGTAGGAGATGGCCTGACCGCGGACCTCCTGGGGGAAGATCTCCGAGACGGTCAGGTACCCCGCGGACGCGCCGGCCGAGGCGAAGAAGAACGCCACGCACCAGAACGCCGTGTGCGTGACGGGGTTAAGGTGGTCGCCCAGGAACAGCACGGCGGAGATGCCCAGGATGACGCCGGACAGCGAGTAGCAGCCGCCGATCATGCGTCGCCGGCCGACGGTGTCGAAGAACTTGCCGAGCACCAGGGGGCCCAGCAGGTTGCCGATCGCGAAGGGGAAGAAGAAGACCGCGGCCTCGGAGCTGGTGAGTCCGTAGAAGTTCTTCAGGACCAACGCGTAGGTGAAGAAGATGGCGTTGTAGAGGAAGCTCTGCGTGATCATCAAGGTCGCGCCCAACACCGTGCGGGTGGGGTAGAGCTTGAAGAACACGAACACGAGCTGTTTCGGTGTCAGGCCCTCGCCGGGCTTGATCCAGCGTGCCTCCGAGTCGTCGTGGTGGGGCAGCTCCTTGCCCGAGTCGCGGACCTCACGCTCGATGCCTGCCACGACCGTCTCGGCTTCCTCGGCGTGACCGTGGGTCAGCATCCAGCGGGGGCTCTCGGGGATGTGGCGACGCAGGTAGATGATGCCCAGACCGAGGATCGGGCCGAGGAAGAAGGCGATCCGCCAGCCCACGTCCTGGCCGAAGCGGTCGGTGTCGAGCAGGAAGGTGCTGGCCAGGGCGCCCAGGGCGGCTCCGGCCCAGTAGGTGCCGTTGATGGCCAGGTCGACGCGACCGCGGTGCTTGCCCGGGATGAGCTCGTCGATCGCCGAGTTCACCGCGGAGTACTCGCCCCCGATGCCCATGCCGGAGATGAACCGGAACAGCAGGAACACCCACATCGTCGGGGCCAGGCCGGAGGCGGCGGCTCCCACGAGGTACACCACGAGGGTGAGGGTGAACATCTTCTTGCGGCCCCACGAGTCGGTCAACCGGCCGAAGAAGAGCGCTCCGGCGACCTCGCCGAGCAGGTAGACGGTGCCGGCGAGGCCGACGTCGGAACTGCTCATGTGCAGCGTCTTCTCGAAGCCGCCGGCGGCCACGATCTGGATCTCCAGACCATCGAGGATCCAGGCGGTGCCCAGGCCGAAGATGACCATCCAGTGGAACCGTGACCAGGGCATGTCGTGCATGCGCGCCGGGATCAGGCTCCGGACGGGCCTGTCCTGCTCGGTCGCCTCCGCGGTCATGCGTCCTCCTCCCGTGCAAGGCGCAGGACACCCCGCCACCCGATGCAGGACGGCATACCCATCCCGTGTGGCTTCAATCACTGGTCGCCACACACGCGCAGGCGGGGGCGCGCGGTCCTAGAGTCGGGTGCGTGACCGCGACCGAGTCCTACCGTGCCGCCCGCGACCTGCTGCTCTCGCTCCGCGAGGATCCCGTCCGGGCGCGCGCGGAGTTCCGCTGGCCCGAGCTCGGCGACCGGTTCAACTGGGCCGTCGACTGGTTCGACGCGGTGGCGCGGGGAAGTGACCGGGCGGCGCTCGTGGTCGTCGAGGAGGACGGCAGCACGACCAGCCGGACCTACGACGAGATGGCGCGGCGCTCCGACCAGGTCGCCGCCTGGCTCTCGGCGCGGGGCGTCGGCCACGGCGACGCGGTCGTGGTGATGCTCGGCAACCAGGTCGAGCTGTGGGAGTCGATGCTCGCGATCATGAAGCTGGGGGCGGTGGTCGTGCCGACGACCACCGCGGTGGGGACCGCGGACCTCACCGACCGGCTCGAGCGGGGCGGCGCCCGATTCGTGCTTTGCGCCGCCGCGTCCACGGGCAAGCTCGACGGCGTGCCGGTCGAGCACACCGTGCTGACCGTCGAGGAGCTGCACGGCGCCTACGAGCTCGACGTGCCGCCGACCCCTCACCCCGGCACCGCGCCGCAGGACCGGCTGCTGCTCTACTTCACCTCGGGCACCACGTCGCGCCCCAAGCTGGTCGAGCACACCCAGGTCTCCTACCCCGTCGGCCATCTCGCCACGGCGTACTGGCTGGGGCTGCGCCCCGGCGACGTGCACCTGAACCTGTCCTCGCCCGGCTGGGCCAAGCACGCCTGGTCGTGCTTCTTCGCGCCGTGGATCGCCGAGGCGACGGTGGTGGTGCAGAACTACGCCCGCTTCGACGCGGCGTTGCTGCTGCAGCGGCTGCGCGAGCAGCAGGTGACCTCGTTCTGCGCGCCGCCGACGGTGTGGCGGATGCTGATCAACGCCGACCTGTCGGGCGGCCCGGGCTCGCTGCGCGAGCTCATCGGCGCCGGCGAGCCGCTCAACCCCGAGGTGATCGAGCAGGTCCGCGCGCAGTGGGGCCTGACCATCCGCGACGGCTACGGCCAGACCGAGACCAGCGCCCAGGTCGGCAACACCCCCGGCGTCCCGGTGCGTCCCGGCTCGATGGGGCACCCGCTGCCCGGTCTGCCCGTGGTGCTCGTCGAGCCGGTCACCGGCGAGCTCGTGGCGGGGGTCGGCGAGGGCGAGATCTGCCTGGAGCTCGACGGCCCCACGGGGCGCCCGCTGCCGCTGATGACCGGCTACCAAGGCGACGACGCCCGCAACGACGAGGCGATGACCGGCGGCTACTACCACACCGGCGACGTCGCCAGCCGTGACGAGGACGGCTACATCACCTACGTCGGGCGCACCGACGACGTGTTCAAGGCCTCGGACTACAAGATCAGCCCGTTCGAGCTGGAGTCGGTGCTGATCGAGCACCCGGCCGTCGCGGAGGCGGCCGTGGTGCCGGCCCCCGACGCCCTGCGGCTCGCGGTCCCCAAGGCCTACGTCGCGCTGGCGCCGGGCCACGAGCCCACCGAGGAGACTGCCCGGTCGATCCTGGCGCACGCGCGCAAGCACCTCGCGCCGTACCTCCGGATCCGGCGCGTGGAGTTCTTCGAGCTGCCCAAGACCATCTCCGGCAAGATCCGCCGCGTCGAGCTGCGGAGCCGGGAGATCGACCTCGCGGACGGCGCGAGGTTCGACGACGCGACGCGCGAGTGGCGGGACACCGACTTCCCCGACCTCCGGGGCAGGTGAGCACCGTGGCCGAGGTGACCGACATCGTCCTGGAGGGCGGCGGAGTCAAGGGACTGGGGCTGGCCGGGGCGATGGCCGCCTTCGGGGACGCGGGCTGGTCCGTCGCACGCGTCGGCGGCACCTCGGCCGGCGCCCTGGTGGGCGCGGTCCTGGCGGCGCTGCAGCAGCGCGGTGAGAGTCCCTCCCGCCTCGTCGACGTGGCCCGCACCCTCGACTTCGGCAAGTTCCCCGACCGGGGCTTCCCGGGCCGCTACCTCGGCCCGCTGGGGTTCCTGGCCGACGGGGTGTCGGTGCTGGTCGAGGACGGCGCCTACGAGGGGGACTACCTGCGGCACTGGCTGTCCGGGGTGCTCGGCGACCTCGGCGTCTCCACCTTCGGCGACCTGCGCACCGACGACCCCGGTGACGACGGCACGATCCGGTCGCGCTACCGCCTCGCCGTGACGGCGACCGACCTGTCGCGACGCCGCCTGGTCTACTTCCCGTGGGACTGCGCCGACTACGGCCTCGACCCCGACGAGCAGCGAGTCGTCGACGCGGTGCGCGCCTCCGCCTCGATCCCCTACTTCTTCGAGCCGGTGACGCTGACCGGCCCGCTGGGCACGTCCACGCTGGTCGACGGGGCCGTGGTGTCGAACTACCCCATCTCGATGTTCGACCGCGAGGACGGCGAGCCGGCGCGCTGGCCCACGCTCGGCGTCCGGCTGAGCGCCCCCGGCGTGACCGAGGACCGGCCGGCCGACCGCGTGCGCGGACCGATCGAGCTCGGCGCCGCCCTGGTCGCGACCGCCATCGAGGGCTGCCAGGCCGAGCACGTGGAGGACCCCTGCAACCTCGCGCGCACGATCGGCGTGGACGCCTCCGACGTCGGCACCACCGAGTTCGACATCGGTCCCGCCGAGCGCGACCGGCTGATCGAGCGCGGCCGCGACGCCGCGACGGCGTTCTTGTCGACCTGGGACTACGGCTCGTGGACCCGGGACTGCCGTCCCGCGGCGGCGGCTGCGACCACCGGCAGGCCCAGGTAGCTGAGATCGCGGCACTGGCGGTCCGCCAGCCAGTCCTCGTAGGGCCACCGCGACGTCTTCACCACGACGACCCGGCGGTCCCGGTCGACGTAGGCGAACTGCCCGCGGCTGCCGTCGGCGGTGACGCGCCGGCCGCCGTCGTCCAGCGGCCACCAGTGGCGGCCGAAACCTGCGTGCGTGGTGATGCTGCTCGGCAGCCGTCCCGGCCGCAGGAAGGAGCGGTCGGGCGTGCACGAGCCGTCGACCCAGTCCGCGTCGAGGAGGCGGACGCCGCCCGCCGTGCCGTCGACCTGCAGCAGACCGATGCGCGCCCAGTCCGCAGCCGTCGCGGCCAGCCCGCCCCCCGCCATCGCGACGCCGGCCGGGTCGGTGCCCACGACCGCGTCCGTGGTGCAGCCGAGCGCCACCCACAGCTCTCCGAGCGCCTCGGGGTACGTCGACCCCGTGGCGCGCTCGCGCACCCAGTCCAGCACCTGGGAGTCGGCGGTGCAGTACTCCCACCGCCTGCCGGGCTCCGAGCGTGGCCCGATCGTGGTCAGCAACGTCCTCGAGTCGCCCCCGTCCCCGCCGAAGCACGCGGTGAGCCGGCTCGCGCGGCTGTCGGGGTCGCGGTGGTCCTCGACCCAGTCGACGCCGCTGGTCATCGTCGCGACATCGAGGACCGAGCACCGCTCGTAGCCGCTGCCGGCGAGCTCCGGCACGTGGTCGACGACCCGGTCCTGCATGCGCAACGACCCGTCGGTGACGGCCCGTCCGACCAGGTGGGCCAACGCCGACTTGGTCATCGACGCCCCGAGGAACAGGTCGGTGGGACCGAGGCCGTCGGCGTACCACTCGTGGGCGAGCCGTCCGTCGACGAGCACCAGCAGGGCGGTGCCGGTCGTCGCCGCGTTCCACTCCGGCAGCGAGAACGTCGTCCCGGCACCGGCCACCTCGACGTCGAGCGCGCCGGGGGCGACGTCGAAGGGCGCCCCGCCTCGGGCGGGCACCACCACGGGCGAGGACGCCAGCGACCCACCGGGCGACAGGTGCGGGTTGACCAGCTCCAGGCCGGCCAGTCGGGAGGGACGACCCGGGGCCACGGGTCGCCGCTCAGTCGATCCGCGGACTGTTGGCCAGCAGCCGCCGGGTGTAGTCCTCCCGCGGGGAGTCCATCACCTCGACCACCGAGCCGGACTCCACCACGCGGCCGCCGTTGAGGATCTGCACCCGGGCGGCGATCGATCGCACCAGCGCCAGGTTGTGGGTCACGAACAGCATGCTGATGCCGCGCGAGGTGCGCAGCTCCTCCAGGAGCTCGACGATCGAGCCCTGCACCGACACGTCGAGCGCGGAGGTCACCTCGTCGCAGACCAGCACGTCGGGCTCGGCGGCCAGGGCGCGGGCGATGGCGACGCGCTGCCGCTCGCCACCGGAGAGCCGGCTGGCCTGGTAGCGCAGCACCGCGGGGCCCAGCGCGACCTGGTCCAGCAGGGCCACCACCCGGTCGGTCGCCTCCGAGCCGGAGGCGATCCCGAACAGCTCGATCGGACGCTTGACGATCTGCTCGATGGTCAGCCGCGGGTTCAAGGACAGGTACGGGTTCTGGAAGATGTACTGGATGCGCTTGCGCTCGCTCGCGGAGCGGTTGCGCGCCCCCTTGGCCAGCGAGACGTCCTCGAACCCGATCGCGCCGGTCCACTCCTTGTGCAGCCCGCCGACGCAGCGCGAGATGGTGGTCTTGCCGCTGCCGGACTCCCCCACCAGGGCGACGACCTCGGCCTTGGCCAGGTCGAAGGAGACGTCGAAGACCACCTGCTTGCGGCCGTAGAAGACCTGCAGGTCGGAGATGTCCAGGATGATGTCGCGCGGCCGGTCCGGGTCGGCGTCGGGCACGGTGCCGCGGGAGATGTCCCAGCGGCCGATCTCCCCGACCCGGATGCACCGCGCCCGGTGGCCCGGCTCGACCTCGACGAGCTCGGGAACCACCTCGCGGCAGCGGTCCACGACGTGGGGGCAACGGTCGTTGAACCGGCACCCGTCGGGCCGCGCGCCCGGGGCCGGCGTGCGCCCGGGGATGCCGGACAGCGCCCGGGCGTGCGAGAGGTGCGGGATGGAGTCCAGGAGCGCGCGGGTGTAGGGGTGAGCCGGCGCGGTGAAGATGGTCGAGCGGTCGCCGAGCTCGGCGACCTGACCGGCGTACATCACCGCGACCCGGTCGGCGATGTTCGCGATCACCGCGAGGTCGTGGGTGACGTAGAGCGCCGCGACGCCGTGCGTGCGGCACAGCGCCGCCATCGTCTCCAGCACCATGCCCTGGGTGGTGACGTCGAGACCGGTGGTCGGCTCGTCGAGCACGAGCACCTTGGGACGGGGCAGGAAGGCCATCGCGAGGGCGACCCGCTGCACCTGGCCGCCGGAGAGCTGGTGGGCGTAGCGGCGGAGGAACTCGTCGTCGTTGGGCAGCCCCACCTCGGCCAGCCCGTCGCGGGCCCCCTGCATCCGGGACTCTGCGGTGCCGAGGCCGCGCAGCTCCATCAGCTCGACGATCTGCCGGCCGATCCGGATCGCGGGGTTGAGCGCGGAGGCCGGGTCCTGGGGGACGTAGGCGATCTCCTCCCCGCGCAGCTGGCGCACCTCCTGCCAGCTCAGCGCGAGGACGTCCCGGTCCTGGAACAGGACCTTGCCGCGCTCGATGAGCGCCCCGGCCCGGGTGTAGCCGAGCAGGGAGGTGCCCACCGTGGTCTTGCCGGACCCCGACTCGCCGACCAGGCCGACCACCTCGCCGGGTCGTAGCACCAGGTCGATGTCGTCGACCACGTCGACGCCGGGCCGGCTGGTCAGCCCGATGCGCAGGTCGACGACGCTGATGCCGCCGGAGCCCGGCCCCGACGGGTCGCCGGGGGTCAGCGGGTCGTGCTCGACAGTGGTCATCCGTCACCTCGTTGGGCCAGCTGGGCGACGCCGTCGGCCATCAGGTTGGTGCCCACGGTGAACAACCCGATGATGAGCACCGGGGCCAGCACGGCCCAGGTCTGGGTGGACATCGCCAGCCGGTTCTCGTTGATCATCTGGCCCCAGTTCGCGACACCCGGGTCGGTGGAGAAGCCGAGGAAGCCCAGCGCCGCGACCAGGCCGATCGAGTAGGTGAGCCGCAGACCCGCCTCGGCGAGCAGCGGCGCGTTCATGTTGGGCAGCACCTCGGCCACGATCACCCGCGAGCGACGCTCGCCGAGCGCCTCGGCCGCGTAGACGAAGTCGCGGGACACGATGCCCAGCGCCACGCCCCGGGAGACCCGGGCGACGCGCGGGGCGTGGGAGACCCCCACGAGTAGCACGATCATCCACGCCTTCGGCTGGTTGACCGCGGTCAGCACCACCAGCGCGAGCAGGATCTGCGGGAAGGCCAGGGTGACGTCGTTGAGCCGCATGATCACCTCGTCCCACCAGCCCCCGGCGTAGGCGGCCACCACCCCGATCAGGATGCCCAGCACCATGCCGATCGCGGTGCCGAGCAGGGCGATCAGCAAGATGATGCGTCCGCCGTACATCAGCCGGGTGAGGATGTCCTGGCCGAGGTAGTCGGTGCCGAAGACGCCCTGGCTGCTGAACGGCGGGCCGACGACCTCGTTCTGACCGTGCGGGGCGACGAGCGGGCCGAGCACCGCGAAGAGCACCACCAGCACCGTGATGGTCAGGCCCACGAGGAGCCGGCGTTGGGTGGTGATGCGGCGCAGGCCGGAAGCGGTCACGGTGCTCATGAGCTGATCGCCGTCCTCGCACGGGGGGTGAGCAGGATCGACACGAGGTCGGCGACCAGGTTCACCCCGACGTAGACGGCGGCGATGATCATGCTCAGCGCCTGCACCATCGGCACGTCGTGGGCGTTGACCGAGTCCACCAGCTGCTTGCCGATGCCCGGGTAGTTGAAGACCGCCTCGACGACCACGACGCCACCGGCCAGCCAGGCGAGCTGGAGCGCCAGCACCTGGATCCCGGGGACCATGGCGTTGAGCAGGGCGTGCTTGCGCATCACCACCCGCTCGGGGATGCCCTTGAGGCGGGCGAGCTCGACGTAGTCGCTGTCGAGCACCTCCAGCAGGGTGGAGCGCACGATTCTCGAGACGTACGGCGCGACGGCCAGCACCAGTGTGAGGACCGGCAGCACCATGGTCTTGGGCTCGTCCCAGGGGTGCCCGGTCGAGGACGAGATGGTCACCGCCGGGAGCCAGTGGAACACCGTGGTCGAGAAGATCGCGACCAGCAGGATGCCGATCACGAACTCCGGCAGGCCCGCGACCGTCAGCAGGACCACCTGGATGATCGAGTCACCCCGGCCGTGCCGCAGGTTCGCTGACACCATGGCGATGCCGAATGCCACCGGGATCATCACCACCGCGGACACCACGACCAGCACCAGCGTGTTGACCACGTTGCTCCCGATCAGCTCGCTCACCGGCTGCTGGCTGGCCAGCGAGGTGCCGAGGTCACCGGAGAACAGGCCGCCGAGCCAGTGCAGGTAGCGCTCCACCAGTGGCTGGTCGGAGTGCAGCAGCGCGCTCAGCTGGGCCGCACGCGCCTTGTCGGCGGTGTAGTCCTTGCCGAGGATCGCCCGCACCGGGTCGCCGAGCGCCGCGGTGGCGACGAAGACCAGGATCGAGACCAGCCAGAGCGTGAGCACCGCCAGCCCGAGACGCCGGGCCACCCACAGCAGCCATGCCACCGACCCGTGTCTGCCCCGGGGAGGGGCAACGGTGGCCAGCGGTTCGGGGAGCGTCGCCACCTGGGTCATGGGCTCAGACCGAGACGGTGTTGAACTTGTAGGACCCGAGCGGGAGGTACTTGCTCGGCTTCAGCCCCTGCACCTTCGAGGTGTAGCCGTCGACCTGGCGGCGGAACCCCCAGATGATGTAGCCGCCCTCGTCGTACTCGATCTTCTGGGCGTCCTGGAGCAGCGACGTCCGCTTGGCCTCGTCGGTCTCGGCCTGCGCGGCCTTGATGAGTCCGGTGAACTTCGCGTTGTTGAAGTGCGTCTCGTTGTAGGTGCCGCCCTTGATCGAGCCCACCGCCGCCTGCGGGATGTAGTTGCGGGTGTTCCAGAAGTCCTGGGCGAACGGGTAGGACAGGTAGTCGTCGCCGTAGAACGGGTTCTTCTTCACCACCTTGACGTCGACGCCGGCCTTCTTCGCCTGCTGCACGAACAGCGCCGCGCTCGCCGGCGCGACCGCCCCGATGTCGTCGCCGGTGAACAGCTGGACCTGCAGGCCGTCCTGGCCGGCCGCCTTGAGCAGCGACTTGGCCTGGTCGATGTCCTGCTCGCGCTGCGGCAGGTCCTTGGCGTAGGCCGGGTCGAAGGGCGCGTAGAGATCGTTGCCGAGGCTGCCGTAGCCGCTGAGCGCCTGGTCGATCATCTGCTGGCGGTCGACGATGAGCCGCATCGCCTGTCGGACCCGCACGTCGGAGAACGGCTGGCTGTCGACGCGCATGGTGAACGGCACCCAGGCCCCGGTGTTGGACACCAGCGCCTTGCCGCCCTGGTTCTTCAGCGAGTCGATGAGGTTGTAGGGCAGGTTGTCGATCGTCTGCACCTGGCCGGCCAGCAGCGCGTTGACCTGCGCGTTGGGGTCGGAGAAGTCCTGGATCTGGAGCTCGTCGACGAACGCCTTGTCGCCCCAGTAGTCGGCGTACTTCTCGAACACGCTGCTCTTGCCCGGGGTGAAGGACTTGAACTTGAAGGCGCCGGTGCCCACCGGGTTCTTCAGGTCGAAGTCGGTCGGGATGATGCCGAAGGTGTACTCCGCGAGCAGGTAGTCCAAGATCGCGTAGGGCGTCTTCAGCACGACCTTGATGGTCGAGTCGTCGACCTTCTTGGTCTGGTCGAAGTCCAGGATGGTGGCGAGCGTGCCGCCCGCCGAGGTGGGCGCCTTGGGGTTGGCCACGCGCTTCATCGTGAACAGCACGTCCTCGGCGGTGACGTCCTTGCCGTTGTGGAAGGTCACGCCCTGGCGCAGCTTGATCGTCCACGTCTTCGCGTCCGCGGACGGCGTCACGGACTCCGCGAGCGCCGGGGCGATCTTGTACTGGTCGTCCCAGAACAGCAGCGGCTCGTACAGGTTGTTCACCCGCGCGATGTCCGGGTTGGTGACCGGCCGGTGCGGGTCGATCGTGTCCTTGCTGCTGCCACCCGTCGCGCCGTGCACGAGCACGCCGCCGGACGTCTGGGCGCCCCCCCCGTCACCGCTATCACTGGAGTCGCCTCCACCGCAGGCGGCCAGCGTGCTGGCGCCGACGACGCCGGCGGCCGCCACGCCTGAGTACTTGAGCAGCTGTCGTCGAGACACCTGCAGCTCGGGCCGGTCTGGCCCAGGTCCGTCCACCATGCGAACACCTCCGTGTGTGTGGTGAACATAGGGTGGGTAGTGACCCGGGTCAAGGACCAGCGCGGAGTGTTATCTGATGGTGTCCTCCAGTGAACAGCCGTTCGCGCCCCTGGTGGCGCCCTCGAGCCGCACCCAGCACGTCCAGTCCGTGGACCGTGCGATGGCCCTGCTGCGAGCCGTGGCGGTGGCCACGGCAGACGGCTCGACGGCCGCGCGGCTCGCCGAGGCCTGCGGCCTGAACCGAGCGACGGCCTGGCGCATCCTGCACACGCTGGAAGCCCACGGCATCGTCACCTGCAGCCGCGAGAGCGGGCGCTGGTCGGTGGGACCGACCGTCGTCGACATCGCCCGGTCCGCGGGCGTCGAGGCCCTGGTGGCCGCTGCTCGCCCACACCTGGAGCGTCTCAGCCTCCGAACCGGCGAGACGGCCGCGATCGCCGTTCCCCGTGTCGACGGGCTGACCTATGTCGACGAGGCGGCTTCCTCGGCGATCGTCGCGGCGACCTGGCTGGGCCGCACCGTCCCGCTGCACGCCACCTCGACCGGCAAGGTGCTGCTCGCCTTCGGTGACCCCGACGTCGCGGCGGGGCTCGCAGGCCGGGCCCTGGAGCGCTGCACCGACACCACGCTGACCTCCCACGACGCGCTGGACGCCGAGGTGGCCCGGGTGCGGACGCGGGGCTTCGCGACGTGCTTCGGCGAGTGCGAGCGGTCCGCGTGGGGCGTGTCGGCACCGGTGCTCGACGCGTCGGGTCGGCTGCTCGCCGTGCTCAGCATCTGGGGCCCGGACAGCCGGATGGACCGGCCCCGGTGCGAGGTGCTGGGCCCCCTGGTGCAGGAGGCCGCCGCCGCACTGGTCCGGCTCTGAGCTCTGCGGCACTACGCTTCACCGGTGGACGCGACCGACAGCACGCCCGAGGCCCCCGCCCCGACCTTCGCCGACCTCGGCATCGAGAAACGGGTGCTGCAGGCGCTGGCCGACGTCGGCTACGAGTCGCCGTCCCCGATCCAGGCCGCGACGATCCCGGCGCTGCTCGAGGGGCGGCACGTGGTGGGGCTGGCCCAGACGGGGACCGGCAAGACCGCGGCGTTCGCCGTGCCGATCCTGTCGCGGTTGGACCTGCGCCAGAAGACCCCCCAGGCGCTGGTGCTCGCGCCCACCCGCGAGCTGGCGCTGCAGGTTGCCGAGGCGTTCGAGCGCTACGCCGCCCGGCTGCCTGGCGTGCACGTGCTGCCCATCTACGGCGGTCAGGGGTACGGCGTCCAGCTCTCGGCCCTGCGCCGCGGGGTGCACGTCGTGGTGGGCACGCCCGGGCGGGTGATGGACCACCTCGAGAAGGGCACCCTCGACCTCTCCGAGCTGCGCTTCCTGGTGCTCGACGAGGCCGACGAGATGCTCAAGATGGGCTTCGCGGAGGACGTCGAGAAGATCCTCGCCGACACCCCCGCGGACAAGCACGTGGCCCTGTTCTCGGCCACGATGCCGCCGCAGATCCGCCGGATCGCCCAGAAGTACCTCACCAACGCGGCCGAGATCACCGTGAAGAACAAGACCACGACCTCGGCGACCACGCGACAGCGCTACCTGGTGGTGGCCTACCCGCAGAAGGTCGACGCCCTGACCCGGATCCTCGAGGTGGAGAACTTCGAGGGGATGATCGTGTTCGTCCGCACCAAGCAGGTCACCGAGCAGCTCGCCGAGCGGCTGCGGGCGCGCGGCTACTCGGCGGCGGCGATCAACGGCGACATCGTGCAGGCCCAGCGCGAGCGGACGATCGGCCAGCTGCGCGACGCGAAGCTGGACATCCTGGTGGCCACCGACGTGGCCGCCCGCGGCCTGGACGTGGAGCGGATCTCCCACGTGGTCAACTTCGACATCCCGACCGACACCGAGTCCTACGTCCACCGGATCGGACGCACCGGGCGGGCCGGACGCGAGGGCGACGCGATCTCCTTCGTCACTCCCCGCGAGCGGCACCTGCTCAAGGCCATCGAGCGCGCCACCCGTCAGCCGCTGACCCAGATGCGGCTGCCGACCGTCGAGGACGTCAACGAGACCAGGGTCGCCCGGTTCCGCGAGTCGATCACCGAGGCGCTGCAGTCCGACCAGCTCGACTTCTACCGCGACCTGGTCCTCGACTACGAGCAGGAGCACGACGTGCCGGCCGTCGACGTGGCCGCGGCGCTGGCCGTGCTCACTCGCGACGAACGCCCCCTGCTGATGGACCCCGAGCCGGAGCCCGCCCCCGCACCCGCGTTCCAGGGATCCCGGCCGCCACGCGCCGGGGGCTTCGACCACGAGCGGGGTCACCGGCGCGAGTCCCGCGACAGCCCCCAGGGCCGGCGGAAGCGCTCGGACGTGCCGATGGCGACGTACCGGATCGCGGTGGGGAAGCGGCACAAGGTCGAGCCGCGCCAGATCGTCGGCGCGATCGCCAACGAGGGCGGCCTGGACCGTGGTGACTTCGGGCACATCGACATCCGCGGGGACCACTCGCTGGTCGAGCTGCCCGCCACCTTGTCCGACCAGACCCGCTCGGCGCTCGCGGGCACCCGGATCTCCGGCAAGCTGATCGAGCTCAGCCCTGCGCCCGGTGGTGCGGCCGGCCGGATCCAGCCCCGGTCGAAGCCGCGCACCAAGCCGCGGACCAAGCGCCCTCCCGACTGAGCCGGGGTTTCACACCCCGACCTGGGGGCACGTTCGGGTCCACCCACCCCACCGGAGGTCCTGCCCCGTGCCCGCGAACAGCTCCAGCTCCGACTCGCGGATCGACACCGTCGTCCTGGACATGGACGGCACCCTGGTCGACACCGTCTACCACCACGTCACCGCGTGGATCCGCGCCTTCGACTCACTCGACGTCGTCGTGCCGGTGTGGCGGATCCACCGGGCGATCGGGATGGGCAGCGACCGCCTGGTGGCCGAGGTGGCCGGCGACGACGTGGAGGCGTCCCACGGGGACGCGGTCCGCGACGCCCACGACGAACAGTTCGAGGCGATGATCGAGGACGTCCACGCGCTGCCGGGTGCTGCCGAGCTGCTCACGGAGCTGCGCCGCCGCCAGGTGAAGGTGGTGCTGGCCTCCTCGGGGATCAAGGAACAGACCGAGCAGCTGCTGCGCCTGGTGGAGGGTGAGGACAAGCTGGACGAGGCGACCACCAGCGCCGACGCCGACCAGAGCAAGCCGTCCCCAGACCTCATCGAGGTGGCGATCGACTCCGTGCGCGGCACGGACGCCGTCGTCGTCGGCGACGCGGTCTGGGACGTCAAGGCGGCCAAGGAGGCCGGCTGCCTGGCGGTCGGGCTCCTCACCGGCGGGTTCGCCGAGAGCGAGCTCCTCGACGCGGGCGCCGACCGGGTCTACGCCACCCCGGGCGAGCTGCTGGAGGACCTGGACGCCGTGCTCGCCGGCTGACCGCGGGTCAGTCGCGTCGACGCAGGTGCTTGCGCTCGTACATCTGCACGTCGGCCAGGTGCAGCAGGCTGCCGAAGTCCTGGGCGTCGGCCGGGCAGGTGCTGATCCCGGTGCTCACCGTCACCCGGATCTCTCGGCCCGCCAGCCGGTAGGGCTCGGCGAGGGCGGTCGCCAGCTCGTCCGCCACTCGACGGGCCTCAGTAGCAGCGGCCGCCGGGTCCAGGCCGGTCAGGGCGACGACGAACTCGTCCCCACCGAACCGGCCGAGCAGGTCGCTGCCGCGCAACCGAGCCCGGAGTCGTCGAGCGGTCTCGGCGAGCAGCTCGTCACCGACCGGGTGGCCCCAGGAGTCGTTGACGGCCTTGAAGCCGTCGAGGTCCATGAACAGCAGCGCCACCGCTCGGTCCCCCAGGCAGGACTCCAGGAGCTCCGCCTCGATCCGGTCCTCGAACCTGCGGCGGTTCATCAGGCCGGTGAGGTGGTCGCTGCAGGCGAGCTGGGCGATCTGGGCGGCGAACTCCTGGGCGCGGTCGGTCTCCTGCACGAGACCTCGCTGGGCTCGCACCCGCTCGGTGACCTCGTTCTGGATGCCGATGTAGTTGACCACGCGGCCGTCGTCGTCCACGACCGGCGAGAGGTGAATCTCGTTCCACCACGGCTCACGCGTGGGGCCGCGGTAGTTGACCAGCGTCTCGCGACACTCGCGACCCTCCTCGATGGCGGTCCGCATCCGGTCCACGGCGTCTAGGTCGGTCTCCGTACCCTGCAGGAAGCGGCAGTTGAGTCCCAGCAGCTGCTCGGCGTCGAAGCCCGCGAGACGCTCGAAGGCGGCGTTGACGTAGACCAGCGGCTGGTCCGGGTGGGTCATGTCGGCGATCGTGGCGCCGTTGCTGGTGGAGGCGAGCGCCAGCCGCGTCAGCCAGTCGCCCGTGGGTCCGGACACAGATCGTGGCGTCACCCACGCTGGGGCCGCGGGCATCGCCTCGATGGCAGCCGGCTGGCGTGACGCGGCCTCCGGCAGGATCCCGGTGATGCGGGGGGCCACCCGGGAGAGCAGCCCGTGGGCGGCGCTGGTCACCACGTCTCGGTCGTAGGTTAGGGCGTACTCGAACATCCGCTCCAGGTCGGGACCGGTGTCGCCGAGGTCGCGGGCGAGCAGGGCGGTGCTGAGGTGGGGGCTGAGGACCACCACGTCCCACTCGCCCAGCACCGGGTCACCGGCCCCCAGGGTGGCGCCGCGCAGACCCGGGACCGGCTCGATCGAGAGCCCTTCGCCGAGCGCGCAGACGAAGCCGGTGCGCTCGACGAGCTGTCGGTAGCGCACCGCTGACGCGTGGGTGAAGTGCTCGCTGCGCTGGAAGGTGGAGGCGACCACGCAGGTGTCGCCGATGCGCATGGCCTCGCGCTCGAGGTGCTTGCTGAGCTCGATCAGCAGCCGCTTGGACGACCTCTTCAGCACTGTCGTGGCGGGCAGGCACGAGAACGGCGAGGCCGGTGCGCCGGCGTCGCGCGGTCGGGGCGCCGGCAGGGCGAGGCGCTGCACCGGCCGGTCGCGCGCCGGGGTCGCCGACGGC
>Ga0210040_10002174_pt1 | contig 28046 bp, 27 predicted proteins | sample CryGeyCG12114_NA_FD_185462 | JGI IMG/M metagenome (GOLD analysis project Ga0210040, IMG submission 185462) | Groundwater microbial communities from aquifer - Crystal Geyser CG19_WC_8/21/14_NA (SPAdes) (version 2) | ecosystem: Environmental > Aquatic > Deep subsurface > Groundwater | place: USA... | reverse complement strand
GTCAGGTGCGCGCGCAACAGGTCCACCAGCTCTGCGGGGCTGCGGTCGCGGTAGGCGGCCAGGCCGACGGCGTTGGTGCCGTCGGTGGTGAACCGTCCGGCGGCGAAGCGCCGCAGCAGGCCGAGCGGCGCTAGCTCCTCGTAGCTGAGGACGTGGGCCACGACGTCGTGGACCCGCCACCCCCGGCACAGCGACGGGTGCTGCCACTGCTCCGGGCTGAGGGTCTCCAGCAGCGCCAGCAGGTCCTCACGCTCGGCCCGAGCCAGGTCCATCGTCGACATGGCCAGCATCGTGGTGCCCAGGCCCCGGCGGGAACACCCCCCGTCCGAGATGACCACCGACCCCCGCGGCGTCGGTGGCTACCCTCCTGGGGTGCTCTCCCTCTCGCGCACCGGGTGGTGGCCGTCCTCGCGGCGGCCCTGACCTCACCTCGTTCCGGGCTGCCTTCGGGCAGCTCGGCAGCGCGCACAGCCGCTGACGACGCGGCAGCGGAGGCAGCTCCCCCACCCCAGGAGCTACCACCGTGTCCCTCACTCCCCCTGGCTCGTCCCGCGACGCACCGAGCCGCCCTGCTGACTCCTTCGCGGTCGCGGTCGCCCGCAGCGACGCCCTGCAGGAGCAGATCAGGGCTGACCCCGGGCGCTTCCGGGTGCTGACCGGGGACCGGCCCACCGGTGCCCTGCACCTGGGCCACTACTTCGGCACCCTCGCCAACCGGGTCCGCCTGCAGCGCGCCGGGGTGGAGGTCTTCCTCGTCGTGGCCGACTACCAGGTCATCACCGACCGCGACGGCGTCGGTGACCTGTCGGCCACCGTGCTCGAGCTGGTCGGCGACTACCTCGCCGCGGGCATCGACCCGACCACCGCCACGATCTTCGCCCACAGCGCGGTGCCGGCCCTGAACCAGCTGGTGCTGCCGTTCCTCAGCCTGGTCACCGACGCCGAGCTGCGACGCAACCCCACCGTCAAGGCCGAGTCCGAGGCCACGGGCGGGCGGCCGCTGTCGGGGCTGCTGCTGACCTACCCCGTCCACCAGGCCGCCGACATCCTGTTCTGCCACTCCCACCTGGTCCCCGTCGGGCGAGACCAGCTGCCCCACCTGGAGACCACCCGCACCATCGCCCGCCGCTTCAACGACCGCTACGCCGCCGGCGAGCCGGTCTTCGCCGAGCCCGACGCCCTGCTCACCAGCGCACCGGTCCTTCTGGGCACCGACGGCACCAAGATGAGCAAGTCCCGCGGCAACGCCATCGAGCTGCGCGCCAGCGCGGACGAGACCGCACGCCTGGTCCGCCGCGCGAAGACCGACACCGAGCGGGTCATCACCTACGAGCCCGAGCGCCGCCCCGAGGTCGCCAACCTCCTGCTCCTCGCCTCCCTGTGCACCGGCACCGACCCCCAGGTGATCGCCGACTCCCTCGGCGACGCCGGAGCCGGGGCGCTCAAGGCGCTGGTCACCGAGGCGGTCAACGAGCACCTGCGCCCGCTGCGCGACCGCCGCGCCGAGCTCGTCGCCGACCCAGGACACCTGCTGGCCGTCCTGCGCGCCGGCAACGCCCGCGCCAACCAGATCGCCGACACCACCCTGGAGCAGGTCCGCCGCGTCATGGACATGACCTACTGACCGCGCGGCCCCTGGGCGCGGCAGGATGTCGACGCCGGTCCGACGACGCTCGAGCCACCCCGGGAGCCCTCATGGTCACGACCAGGACCACCTGACCAGCGTCCAGCCGCCGCGATGCACCGGAACATGCGGATCGGTGCCCGATGCCCGTCCGCTCACCGACCACCAGCTGACGCTGGTCTGCGGTGCAGCTGTCGGACGTCGCGGCTGCTCAGCGCCACGAGGGTGGCCAGGAGCACGAGCGTGGCGCAGCCGAGCAGGGTGGGGGCGAGGCCGATGCGCTCGGCGAGGGGTCCGACGGCGATCTCGCCGAGGGGGATGGCGAGGTAGGAGCCGAGGGCGTCGTAGGAGTACACCCGCGCCAGCCGGTCCGGGGGCACGTTCTCCTGCAGCGAGACGTCCCAGGCGATGCCGAACTGCTCCAGCGCCAGCCCGGCGGCGAACATGGCCGGCAGCAGCAGGGCGAGGGACGGGCCCCGGGAGAGGGCGAGCAGCGGGGCGCACAGCAGCAGGCAGGCCAGCACCCCGGTGGCCAGGGCGCGGCGTGGCTGCCAGGCCATCGCGATCACCGCGCCGGCAGCGAGGCCGGCGCCGGTGGCCGCGGAGGCCAGGCCCCAGCCGGCGCGGCCGATGCTGGCGTCGGCCACGGCCGGGCCGAGGACGGCGGTGCCGCCGACCCAGGCGGCGTTGACGACGCAGAACTGCGCGACCACGACCCACACCCAGCGTCGGGAGGTGAACTCCGTCCACCCGTCCCTCAGGTCCCGCAGCGGGCTGGTGCGCTCGGGCACCGGCCGCGGGACGCCGGTGATCCGGGAGAAGCAGGCCGCGGCCAGGGCGAAGCACGCCGCGTCGAGAGCCAGGCCCCAGCCGGGGCCGACGAGCGCGACGAGAGCGCCCGCAGCGGCGGCGCCGCCGATCAGCGCGGTGTTCAGGCCGAGGCGGCTGAGGGCGTTGGCCTGCTGCAGCAGGTGCCCGGGCACCGTCTGCGGCAGGAGGGAGGCGGTGGCGGGGAAGGCGATCGCCGCTGCGGCGCCGTTGAGGACGCTGAGCACGACCAGGAGCGGCACGGTGGCGGAGCCGGTGAGGACCAGGGCCGCGACGGCGGCCTGGGTGAGGGCTGCGGCCAGCTGCGCTCCGGTCAGGACCAGCGCCCGTGGCCACCGGTCGGCCAGGACGCCGCCGAGGAGGAGGAGGGTGACGTTGGCGATCGAGCGGGCGGCCACGACCAGGCCGAGGGCGGTGAGGGAGCCGGTGAGGTCGAGCACCGCGTAGGCCAGGGCGATGGGAGCCACGGCGTTGCCGAAGTGGCTGACGGTGCGCCCGGTGAACAGCCACCGGAAGTCGCGGTGGCGCAGGGGCGGGGGTGTCCTCACCGCTGGAGCATCCGGAACGCGGAGACGGTGGTGCTCGTGCGGATCGTGCCGCGGGTCCGGGTGGGCCGGGCGTGCGCGTGCAGGGCGTCGGAAGCGGAGCGCACGGCGTCCTGGAACTGCTGCCAGTGCTCGGGTCGCACCCACAGCTCCGCATCGGTGGTGGTGCCGGGATGCCGGGGATCGCGCAGCGCGGTCCGCCGCTGCAGCTCCTGGCCGAGCACCGCTGCGGCGGTCAGGTGCTCCTCGACCGGCAGCCGCGTCACGGGGGCGTCGTCGTCCTCGTGCTCGGAGGAGCTCACGTAGCGGTAGCGGACCGCCTGGCCACCGCGGATGCTCACCTGTTCCGCCGGCTCCACGAACCCGGCCGTGCGCAGGACCCGCAGGTGGTAGCTGGCGTTGGCCTGCGTGCACCCCAGCGCTCGGGCCACCTCCGCCGCGCTCATCGCCTCACCGGTCAGCAGGGACAGGATCTGCAGGCGCAACGGGTGCGCCAGCGCCCGCAGCCTGGTCCGGTGGTGATCGCTCGTCGCCATGTCGGCGAGCCTGCGGGTGAGCGACCCGCGTCGTCAAAGAGCTCTTTGGGGGTCGGTCGTGCCCGCCACCACGGGGGGCGGGCGGCACCCGACCTGGGGAAGAGCTCGTCACGGCAGCACCCGCCACACCGTCGTCCGCTTCGTGGCGGCGTCCTCCAGCTCGGCCACGACCGGCACCTCGTGCACCGCCACCTGCTCCAGGCCGGACGCCGGCAGGTAGGCCCGCCCCGGGTCGCCGACCAGCACGGTGGTTCCGCGGGCGGCAGCCCGGCGCAGGAACGGGAGCACCCGCTCGGCCATCGCGCGCTCGTAGAAGACGTCGCCGGCCAGCACCACCCCGACCTCGCCGAGGTCGCCTCCGTCGCCCTCGCTGTCGAGCACGTCGCGCAGGACGGCGTCCACGGAGACGCCGTTCGCCGCCGCGTTCAGGGCCGTGGCCGCGACGGCCAGCTCGTCGACCTCGACCGCGGTGACCGCCGCGGCGCCGGCGAGCGCGGCGGCGACGGCCACGAGGCCGGAGCCGGACGCGAGGTCGAGGACCCGGCGTCCGGCGACCTGCTCGCGGTGGTCCAGCACGTGCCGCGCCAGCGCCTGCCCGCCGGCCCACGGGTAGGCCCAGAACGGCGGCGCGGTGCCGGTGCGCCCGGTGACGGCCTCGACCTGCTCCCACAGGGCGACGACGCCGGCCCCCTGCCGGAGCACGACCTCGGGCACGAGCGGCACCGGGACGGGCGCCGTGCAGGCCACGACCAGCGCCCGGGCGTCCAGCACCGCACGACCGGACCCGACCTCGTTCCCCACGCGCCCATCCTCGCCGGACGCACCGGTGCCCCACTACTTGACATCGCCAGGTACCAGGCATCACCCTCATGACGTGCCCGCCCACGACGCCCAGATGCTCAAGGGCGTCCTGCCCCTGCTGCTGCTGCAGCTGCTGGACGAGCGGGAGGACTACGGCTACTCCCTGGTCGTGCGCCTGCACGAGCTCGGGTTCCCCGACCTGGCCGAGGGCACGGTCTACCCCGCGCTGAGCCGGCTCGAGGCGGGCGGCGCCCTGGGCTCGCGCCTGGTGCGCTCCTCGGCCGGTCCGGCGCGCAAGTACTACGCCCTGACGCCCACCGGCCACGACGAGCTCGTTCGCGGCCTCGACGCCTGGCACGCCCTGCTCTCCAGCGTCACCCGCGTCCTGCCCGTCCCCCACAGCGCGAGGAGTGCACCATGAACGTCCTGGACCGAGCCCGGCTCGAGACCGCCGTCCAGCGCTACGACTGGTGGCTCGCCCTGCGCGGGGCGCCGGGCCGCCGCCGGCGCGAGCTGCGGCGGGAGCTGCGCGCGAACCTGGCCGACGCCGCGGCCGCGGCCGGGTCGCGGACCGCCGTGCGCGCGCTGGGCAGCACGCGCACCATGGCCGCCGAGGCGCTCCCCGAGGACCGCACGGGCGTGCGCTGGAGCGCCGGCCTCAGCGCCGGCGCGGCAGCGGTCGGGGTCGTCCTCCTCGTCGAGTTCTGGACGGCGCTGGGCTGGCTCGACGGCGCGGGCGCCGCTGTCGCGGGCCGCGCGGGGCGCGCCGAGGGGTCTCTGAGCCTCTTCCCCGGCTCCCGGCTGGAGTACGTGGAGGACGCCTCCGGGCTCTCCCTCTCCTTCCAGCCGGGCTGGCTCGCCCTGCTGGCGGGACTGCTCGTGCTGCTCGCGGTCGCCCGCCCCTGGCGCGCCCTGCGCGGCCGCATCCAGCCGTCCGGGCGCGCCGGGGTGGCGCGGCTCTGACCCGGTCCGGCGTCAGGCCCGGGCACCGGCGGGCGGGATCACGCGGTCGGCCCGCAGCCGCTCGATGAGCTCCAGGTAGCGGTCAGTGCTGTCCACGCAGTCGGCGAACCCGGCCTGGCGCAGCTTGATCGTCGAACTCACGTTGTCGTACCCGGAGCTGAAGATGAAGTCGGAGAACTGCCAGCGCACCAGGTCCTCCCACGGGGTGGGGCGCAGGCCGTGGCGCGCCACCAGGCGCTCCCACAGCGGCCGCTTGTCCGACATCGCGTCGACCAGCGGGGAGGTCAGCGGGTGTCCCACCTCGGTGCCGAACGCCTCCGCCAGCGCCGGCCACAGGTTCGCCCACCGGTACTGGTCGCCGTTGGTGACGTTGAAGACCTGCCCGTCGGCCGCGGCGCTGACCCCGGCCCACGCGGTGGCGCGCGCCAGCAGCTCGGCGTCCGTGGACTGGTAGAGCGCCTCGTAGGCGGCCCGGGTGCCGGGGAAGGACAGCGGCGCCCCGACCGCGGCGCAGATGCTGCCGTAGACCGCGATCGCCATGAGGAGGTTCATCGGGTTGCCGGTCGCGTACCCGATCACGGCCTCCGGCCGCAGCATGGTGACCGCGAAGCCCTCGGCGTCCCCGCGCTCGCGCAGCAGGTCCTCCTGGGCGTAGTAGAAGTTCGGCGCCACCAGGCGCGGGTCGCTCTCGCGCGCGGGGGTCCGGAACGCGCCGAGGTGGGCGCCGTAGGCCTTGCCGCCCTGGTAGAGCGTCACGTGCGAGAGCGACCCGGCTCCCTGCGCGAGGTCGAGGGCCCCGGCGAGCAGGGCGGTGTTGGGCGCGACGAGCGCGGCGGGCGGGCCGGCCTCGACGTAGGCCGCGAAGACCAGGTGCGTGACGTCGTCCACACCGTCCAGGGCTCCGGGGGCCGCGTGTCCGGTGCTGTCCGCGAGGTCGACGGCCCGGTGCTCGACGCCGTCGGGCAGGTCGGCGGGCGCGCGCCGGGACAGGCCGACGACGCGGTGGCCGAGCCGGGCGTGCTCGATGGCCACGTGGCGGCCGATGACGCCGCCGACGCCGGCCACGAGGACGGTGCCGACGCGGCGGTCGGCGGGCAGGGGGGCGGCGGGGGGCAGGGAGCTCATGCCCGCCCCCTACCCGCGCGCGAGCAGCCGGTGCACGGCCGCGACCACGGCGTCCGGCGCGTCGGCCGGCACGAAGTGGCTGGCGCCCCCGACCCAGGTCAGGCGCGCGGTGGGGACGGCCGCGGCGAGGCGCTCGCCCCAGCGCGGCTGCATCTGGTGGTCGAGGCGGCCCCACACGACCTCGACCGGCATCCTCAGCCGGGACAGGAAGGGCGCGACGGACTGGGTGTAGACGGAGTCCAGCGCCCGCAGGTGCAGCGTGAGGCGGCGCGTGCCACCTGCGGCGCTCCACGGCAGGACGAACCGCGGGAGGAACGCGCTCGCGCTGCCGGAGGAGGCGAACAGCGTCCGCAGCGCCGGGGCCAGGACCGCAGGGAGCGCAGCCGGCGGCGTCCAGCGCAGGAGCGGCCACGCCCACTTCATCGCGCGGACCAGGGGCACGGGCCAGCCGTCGAAGCACACGCCGTCCACGACCGCCACGGCCGCGACCCGCTCGGGAGCCGTCACGGCGAGGATCTGGGCCACGCCGCCACCGAGGTCGTGCCCCACCACCACGACCCGGTCCAGGCCCAGGGCGTCCAGGAGCCGGAGCAGGTAGCCCGCCTGCGAGGCGATGTCCACCGGCCAGCCGCCGGGGTCGTCGGACCACCCGTAGCCGAGCAGGTCGACCGCCACGACCTGCACGTGCTCGACCAGAGCGGGCACGACGTCGTGCCAGAGCAGGTGGTTGGTCGGGATGCCGTGGACCAGCAGCACCACCGGGCCCGCCCCACCGGCCCGCCAGGCGTTGAGGCGGCGCCCTCCGACGTCCACCAGCTCGGTGGCCCCCACCGGGACCCGCGGTGCCTGCTTCACGTGCGCTCCGCCTCCCGTCGGGCGGTACCGCACGGCGCGCCCTGCGACGAGGACTACCCAGCGCCGCCGCGGTGACACCGGGCGGTGCGTCAGCGGTGCGTCAGCCGCGCCGCACGCGGCGCACCCGGATCGGCCCGCGCGCGGTGGAGGGGTCCACGACCGACCCCTTCTGGGTGATCTCGACCTCCCCGGCGGCGACCAGGCGCCGGGCGGCGGCCCGCGCCGGCTCCATCAGGTCGCGCCACTCCTCCCCGCCGACGGCGCGCGCCGCCTCCGAGGGGCAGATCGTCGCCCCTGCGGCCCGGGCCTCCAGCAGCGAGAGCACGGTGACCTCCAGCTCGCGGTCGGTCGCGGAGACGCCCGAGCGCCGGCAGGCGGTGGAGCAGTAGCGCACCTGCTCCCAGTCGCGCTCCCACTTCTTCCGCCACGTGATGGTGCGCCCGCACGCGGCGCACGTCTTGTCCGCGGGGACCGCGCCGCCGGCGCGCGCCCGGCTCACCGCCCTCTTCCTGCCCACGCGGAGTACGAGCGCAGCGAGCCGCTGCCGGGGCGGCGCAGCCACGGCCAGGGGTGCAGGGCGACGACGTCCAGCTGCGCGGACCGGCGCCTGAAGCCGGGCACGGGCGCCCACGTCGCGGCCAGGCGCCGCCCGCGCAGCTCGTCGACCGGGTCGCCCAGGTGCAGCTGGGCGCCCAGCCCGGCCACCGTCTCGGCGAGGAAGACCAGCCGCTTGCCCGACAGGCGCAGCCGGGCCAGCAGCGGCTCGTCGAAGACGAACACCGCGGGCAGGTCGGGGTGGGCGGCCAGCGCGGGGTCGGTGTCGCCGAGGGACTCCGCGGTCAGCCACACCGCCTCGGGCTCGCCGGCGACCTGCGGGGCGGTCGGCCCGGCGTCGGTCGGGCCGCCCGCCAGCCCCGCGGGGGGCTCCACCCGGGCGCCGGCCTCCGCCTCGGGCCAGTCCTGCACCGGGCAGGCCCGGCGCAGGGGGCAGGTCCCGCACAGCCCGGGCGCGCGCTTCTCCACCTGCCACCGGCTGAAGCCGTAGACCTTCCCGTTACCGGTGCCGATCGCCCACTGCCAGCCGAGCCGGTTGGCGGCCGGCGAGCCGTCGAGCAGGTGGCGGTACATCTCCTGGGCGCCCTCGCGCCAGTCCCGGCCCGCGCGCACGGAGTGCTGGGAGGCGAGCCACATGCGGGTCTGGTTGACCAGCCACCCCTCCTCGTGGAGCTCGGCGGTGGTGGCGGCCATGCAGGCCATGTCCTGCCGCCACGGCTCGCCCTCCCAGGGCCCGGTGCCGACCGGCTCGGCGAAGCGCAGCGGCTCGGCGGTGGCCCGGCCCACCCGCGCGTAGAGGTGGCGCGCGTACTCCTGCCACAGCAGCTCGTCGCGGAACTCGGCCCGGTCCCGCGCCGGCGCCCCGGCGGCCGCGGCCCACACCGCGGGCAGCGGCAGCAGGCCGTGGCGGATGTAGGGCGACAGGCGCGTCGCCCCGCGGCCCTGCACGGGGTAGACCTCGCTGCGGCGGGTGGCGTACCCGGTCAGGTCCAGGGAGGCCAGCGCAGCGTCGGCGGCGGCCTGCCCGCCGCGCACCGGGGAGGGGCGCACGTCGTCGCAGGCCAGGTGCCCGAGGTGCTCGTCCACCCAGGCGACGACGCCCTCGCGGTCGGTCGGCGGGCTGGGCAGCAGGGGCACCGGCGCATCGTCCCCCGGGCGCAGCGCCCCGGCACCCGGGCTGCCCCGGACGGCGGGTCAGCCGTCGGCCAGGCGCTCCAGGGCGGTGGCGAGGTCGGCCGGGTAGGGGCTGGAGTAGGCGACCCACTGCCCGGTGCCGGGGTGGGTGAAGGCCAGCCCGACCGCGTGCAGCCACTGCCGCGAGAGGCCCAGGCGCGCGGCCAGGGTCGGGTCGGCGCCGTAGGTGAGGTCGCCGACGCAGGGGTGGCGCAGCGCGGAGAAGTGCACGCGGATCTGGTGCGTGCGCCCGGTCTCCAGGTGCACCTCCAGCAGGCTGGCGGCCGCGAACGCCTCCAGCGTCGCGTAGTGGGTGACGCTGGGCTTGCCCTCCGCCGTGACCGCCCACTTGTAGTCGGCCACCGGGTGCCGCCCGATCGGCGCGTCGACCGTGCCGGCCGACGGGTCGGGGTGGCCCTGGACCAGCGCGTGGTAGGTCTTCTCCACGGTGCGGTCGCGGAAGGCCTGCTTGAGCACCGAGTACGCGTGCTCGCCCTTGGCCACGACCATCAGGCCCGAGGTGCCGACGTCGAGGCGGTGCACCACGCCCTGGCGCTCCGCGGCCCCCGACGTCGCGATCCGGTACCCCGCGGCGGCGAGGCCGCCGACCACGGTGGGGCCGCTCCAGCCCGGGCTCGGGTGGGCCGCGACGCCGACCGGCTTGTCGACCACGACCAGGTCGTCGTCGTCGTGCACGATCCGCATGCCGGGCACCGGCTCGGCCACCACGACCGGGGCTGCCCGCTCCTCGGGCAGCTCGACCTCGAGCCAGGCGCCAGCGACCAGGCGCTCGGACTTGCCGACCGCCACGCCGTCCAGCGTCACACCGCCGGCAGCGGCCACCTCGGCCACGCGGGAGCGGGACAGGCCCAGCAGGCGCGAGAGGCCGGCGTCCAGCCGCTCCCCCTCCAGCCCGTCGGGCACGGGCAGCGAGCGGCGCTCAGCCACGGGGCTCCTCCGCGCCCTCGCGGACGCCGGCCCGCTCGGCCCGCTCGCCGTCGCGAGCGCGCGCGCCGTCGACGTCGATGCCGCGCAAGGACAGCACCGCCACGAGGACCGCGGCGGTGCAGATGGCGGAGTCCGCGACGTTGAAGACCGGCCAGCGCGGCAGCTCGAGGAAGTCGACGACGTGCCCGCGGGCGAAGCCGGGCTGGCGCAGGAGGCGGTCGGTGAGGTTGCCCGCCGCGCCGGCCAGGACCAGGCCCAGCGCCAGGGCCCAGCCGCGGCTGCCCAGCCGGCGCGCGTAGCGGATCACGGCCACCACCACGACGAGGGCGATGAGCGTGAAGACCCAGGTCATGCTCGTGGCGATGCCGAACGCTGCGCCCGGGTTGTAGACCAGCTGCAGGCGCAGCACCGGCCCGAGGACCTCCACCGGCCGCCCCGGCTCCAGGCCGGCGACGGCCATGGCCTTGGTGACCTGGTCGAGGACGTAGACCACCACAGCGGTCACGACGAGCAGGAGCACCGCCCGGCGTCGCCCGGCGGTGCTCCTGCTCGTCGTGGGGGTCGTGCTCAGCTGGCCCCGCCGCCGAAGGCGTAGCCGACGTCCTGCACGGCCGGCTGGGCCGGGCGGGCACCACCGGGCAGCGCGGCGCCGCGGCTCTCGAGGTCGCGCAGCTGCGACTCGAGGTAGGACTTCATGCGGTTGCGGTAGTCGCGCTCGAAGGCGCGCAGCTCGTCGATCTTGCGCTCCAGCAGCGAGCGCTCCTGCTCGAGGCTGCCGAGGGTCTGGCGCTGCTTCTCCTCGGCCTCGCGGACCAGCCGGCCCGCGTGCTCCTTGGCCTCGCCGACGATCTTGTCGCGCTGCTCCTCGCCGCTGCGCACGAAGTCGTCGTGCAGCTTCTGGGCGAGGGCGAGCATGCCGGTGGCGGCCTCCGGCGGCGCGGAGGGCGCCGCGGCCACGACCGGGGCGGGCGCGGGGCGCTCCACCACGGCGGGGCGCTCCTGGGCCGGCACCGCGACGGCGGCACCGCCGGCGCGGCCGAGCTCGGTCACGCGGCGCTCGCACGTCGTCAGGCGCTGGGTCAGCTGGTCGTTCTCCGCCGTGAGGCGTCGCAGCTCCCCGACGACCTCGTCGAGGAAGTCGTCGACCTCGTCCTGGTCGTAGCCCTCACGGAACTTCGTGGGCTGGAAGCGCTTGTTGACAACGTCCTCGGGCGTCAACGCCATCTGGTCCACCTCTTCGGAGTACTGGCGGTGATGCGCGCTGGGTTCGCGATCACGTCGAGGACCACCGTAGCCGACCCGCGCCGGCCTCGGGCAGGAACGGGCGTGTCCGGGCGACGCGCCTCAGGTCGCGGCGCTGCGGGCGGCTGCGGACAGCACGGCCATGAGCACCGAGCACCCGAGGGCGAGCAGCAGGAACGCGAGGTCGAGCTGGATGCTGCCCAGGCGGATCGGGCGGATGACCCGGCGCAGGCCGCGCAGCGGGGGGTCGGTCACGGTGTAGACCAGCTCGGCCAGCACCAGGACGAACCCCCGCGGCCGCCAGTCGCGGGCGAAGACCTGCACCCACTCCAGGACCAGCCGCCCGATCAGCAGGACGAAGAACAGCAGGACCACGAGGTACAGGAGCTGGAGGACGACGGCCACCGGCCCATCCTCTCAGCCCGGCCCGGCCGGCGGCGCCGAGGCGCCGCCGGCGCGTCAGGACTGGTTGAACAGGGTGGCCCCGGCGGCGGCCGCGGCCTCGCCGGTGACCTCCACGTGGGCCGGGGAGAGCAGGAACACCTTGTTGGTGACCCGCTCGATCGTCCCGTGCAGGCCGAAGACCAGCCCGGCCGAGAAGTCGACGAGGCGCTTGGCGTCGGCGTCGGACATGTCGGTCAGGTTCATGATCACCGGCACGCCCCCGCGGAAGCTCTCGCCGATGCTCTTGGCCTCGTTGTAGGTGCGCGGGTGGATCGTGGTGATCCTCCGCAGCTCCGCCGCAGGGGCCGAGCTCACCACCCGGGCGAGCGGCCGATCACGGGTGATCGGCGTCACCTCGGCGGAACGCTCGAGCTCACCACCGTGCTCCTCCACCTCGGTCCACTCCTCCTCGGGAAGACCGCGCATCTCCTGGTAGTGCGGGTCGTCCTCCGTCAGGCCCAGGTAGACCATCGTCTTCCGCAGCGCGCCAGCCATGTCCGCTCCTTCAGTCCCGGGTGTCACACGAATAACACCAGCACCCGTGGTCACACGCTACTGCACCGGCGCGCGGCTGCCCAGGACTGCTCGGCCGACACGCAGGTGCGTGGCACCGGCCGCCACGGCGGCCTCCAGATCACCACTCATCCCGGCGCTCGTCCAGCGGGCCCCGGGGTGGTCGGCGCGCACGGCCGCAGCCAGCTCGGCCAGCTCGGCGAAGGCCCGCGCCGGCTCGCCCCCGCGCGGCGCGACGGCCATCACCCCGTCCAGCCGCAGCCCCGGCGCCTGGGCCACCGCGTCCGCCAGGGCGCGCAGACCGGCGGGCTCGACGCCGCCGCGCGCCCCGACCTCCCCCGGCCCGCCGCCCAGGTCGACCTGGACGAAGCACCCGAGCTCGCGGCCGGCGGCCTCCGCGGCGCGCGAGAGCGCGGCGACCAGCCGCGGCCGGTCCACCGAGTGGACGACGTCGGCCCAGGACGCGACCGCGGAGGCCTTGTTGGTCTGCACCTGGCCGACCTGGTGCCAGCGCAGGGGCAGGTCCGCGCAGGCCGCCGCGGTGGCCGACGCCTCCGGCTCGCGGCTCTCCCCCACGTCCCCCACGCCGAGCCCCGACAGCAGGCGGACGTCCTGGGGCGGGAAGGTCTTGGTCACCACGACCAGCACCAGCTCGCCCGGGTCGCGAGCCGCGGCCGCGGCGGCGGCCGCCACCCTCGCCCGGACGGCGTCCAGGCCGGCGGCCAGCTCCTCGCGGCGGCTCACAGGGGCCCCGCTGCACCGGTCAGGTGGACGAGCCCGGCCCAGCGCGGCGCCCCCGGGCCGCTGCGGCGCACCGAGCCCAGGTCGGGGCTCTCCACCGTGCAGCCGGGCAGCTGGCGGGCCGGCACGCCGGCGGCCGCCAGCTGCTCGAGCACCCCGGCCGCGACGTCGAGCGCGGGCGTGGCGGTCCAGGTCACCGAGGCGGTGACCGGGTGGCGGGCGGCGACGTCGTCGCGCAGGGCCGCCGGCACCTCGTAGCAGCGCCCGCACACGGAGGGGCCCAGCACGGCGCGCACCCGGGTCGCCCCCAGGTCGCGCATGGCCGCCAGGGCGGCGCCGACCACGCCCTCGTCCATCCCGCGGCGCCCGGCGTGGGCGACGCCGACGACCCCCCGCTCGGGGTCGGCCAGCAGCACCGGCACGCAGTCGGCGACCAGGACCGCCAGCGCGAGGCCCGGCCGGTCGGTGACGATCGCGTCGTCCTCGGGCGGGCCGGCGGGCCAGGGACCGGTGGCCACGGCGACGCTGCGGCCGTGGACCTGGCGGGCGTACAGCACGCGCTCGCCGGGCAGCCCGAGCGCGGCCGCCACGCCCTCGCGGGCGCGCGCCACCGCGGCCGGGTCGTCCCCGACGTGGTCACCGAGGTTGGCGGCCGGCCCGGGGGCGGCGGTCAGCGCGAGCACCGCCGCCGGGCCCCTGGCCGCGCCGGGCAGCTCATCCCGCCAGCGCAGGACCACGGCCGGCGGCTACTTGAGGAAGTCGGGGACGTCCAGGTCGTCCGGCTCGGTGCTGCGCCCGTAGCGCGAGCGCACCGGCTCGCGCTCGGCCGGCACGTGCACCGCGCCGTCGTACTGGCCCGACACGGGGACGGGGTACCCCGGCTGGGGGGCGGCGTGCGTGGGCGCCTGCTTGGGCGCGGGCGCAGGCGCGGCGGGCGCCGGGCCGTCGTCCAGCGCGGTCGGCACGGCCTCGGGCGAGGCGCTGCGCCAGTCGCCGTACTCGGCGTAACCGCCGCGCTCGGCGTAGACCGGGGCCGGCGCGGGAGCCGGGGCCGGCTCCTTGGCCTGCACCGGGCGCGCGGGCGGCGGCGGGGCCTGCGGGGCCTGGGCGACCGGGGCCGCCTGCGGCGTGCGGCGCTGGTCGGCGCGGCGCTGCACCTGCGGGGCGCCGCCGTCGAAGCCGGCGGCGATCACGGTGACCCGCACCTCGTCGCCCAGGGCGTCGTCGATGACGGCGCCGAAGATGATGTTCGCCTCGGGGTGCGCGGCCTCCTGGACCATCCGCGCCGCCTCGTTGATCTCGAACAGCCCCAGGTCGGAGCCGCCCTGGATCGACAGCAGGACGCCGTGGGCGCCGTCGATGCTGGCCTCCAGCAGCGGGGAGGAGATCGCCAGCTCGGCCGCCTGCACCGCGCGGTCCTCGCCGCGGGCGGAGCCGATGCCCATGAGGGCGCTGCCGGCGTTCGACATCACCGACTTCACGTCGGCGAAGTCGAGGTTGATCAGGCCCGGGGTGGTGATGAGGTCGGTGATGCCCTGGACGCCGGACAGCAGCACCTGGTCGGCGGACTTGAAGGCGTCCAGCACGCTGATGTTGCGGTCGCTGATGGACAGCAGCCGGTCGTTGGGGATGACGATCAGGGTGTCGACCTGCTCGCGCAGCTCCTCGATGCCGGTCTCGGCGCTGGTGGCGCGCCGGCGGCCCTCGAAGGTGAAGGGGCGGGTGACGACGCCGATGGTGAGCGCGCCGAGCTCGCGGGCGATGCGGGCCACGACGGGCGCGCCGCCGGTGCCGGTGCCGCCGCCCTCGCCGGCGGTGACGAAGACCATGTCGGCCCCGCGCAGGACCTCCTCGATCTCCTCGGCGTGGTCGTCAGCGGCCTTGCGGCCGACCTCGGGGTCGGCGCCGGCACCGAGGCCGCGGGTCAGCTCGCGGCCGACGTCGAGCTTGACGTCGGCGTCGCTCATGAGCAGGGCCTGCGCGTCGGTGTTGACGGCGATGAACTCGACGCCCTTGAGGCCGACCTCGATCATCCGGTTGACGGCGTTGACGCCGCCTCCGCCCACGCCGACCACCTTGATGACCGCCAGGTAGTTCTGCGGTGCTGTCACCGGTCTCCCGCTCTCGCCGTTCGTCGGGTCCTGGCGCTGGTGGCCCGGGACCCCGGTCTGGTACCGCCGGGCGACTGGCCGTCCGGGGAAGTCTCACCCTCAGGTCGAAGGTGATAGTTATGTCATGTCCGCTCTCGCGTCCACGCTAGGTGCGGACGGGAGTGCTCCACAACCTCCCACGCCCGGTCTGCGCCCTCGAATCACGTCAGAGTAGTTCACTGCGCCGCGACGGCGATCTCACCAGGTCGCCGGGACGGTCGGAGCGCTCACGTCGTACCCCTGCGCGGGCCGCTGGCGCAGCACCTGCAGCACCCGCGCCTTCAGCGCCGAGCCGTCGGCGCTCCCCCAGCGCACCTCCTGGCCCTCGCGCAGCCGCAGCCGGACGTCGTCGGCGCTGCGGGCCCCCACCTCGGCGACGTCGGCGCGCAGCTGCGCCGGCAGGCTCGCGGCCACCTCCCCCGCGGCGCGCACGGCCCCGGAGCCGGCGGTCGCGACGTCCACGCTCACCAGGGGCACGTCCTGCGGCGCCTGGGGCACCGAGGTGATCACCGCCCCCCCGGCGTCCAGCAGGTCGACGCCCTCGCCGGCGGGCACGGCCGCCACCGGGACCCGCTCGGTCACCTCCAGGACCAGGCCGTGCGGCCAGTCGCGGCCCACGCGCACCGTCCCGACGTAGGGCAGGCCGGAAAGGCCGGCGCGGACGGCGTCCTCGTCGACCCGCAGCAGCGGCCGGCCGAGCTGGCCGTCTGCGGCGGCGCGGACGGCCTCCGGGTCGGTGCGGGACGTGCCCGTGACGGCCACCTCGCGCACGGCCGTCACCGGGCTGGCCAGCAGCACCCAGCCGGCCGCGACCAGGGCCAGCACCAGCGCGGTGGCGACCAGGACGCTGCGGCGCGAGGGCGCGTGCCGGCGCAGGGTCAGCGCCAGGCGGGCCCGGCGGCTGGGCCGGCGCGGCAGGAACGGGGTGGTGCGGCCCGGGCGGACCACCGTGGAGCCCGTGGCGCGCCGCGGCGGCGCCGGGGTCCTCGGCGGCGGCGCCGGAGGCTCAGGAGCGACCGGGCGCTCGACCGGCGCAGGGGCCGCGCGCCGGGGCTGCGCGGGCCTGCGCGGCACCGGCGACGGCGGCCGCCGGGTCACCGGGTCACCGGGCCACGGCTCCGGGGACGGGCGCGGGCACCGCCTCGAGGGCCTCGGCCGGCGGGGCGGTCGACGCGAGCAGGGTGAGCACCTCGCCGGCGACCATGGTCACGTCGCCGGCGCCGATGGTGAGGACCAGGTCGCCAGGGCGGGCGCGCTCGGCGACCGCCGGGGCCACCGCCGACCACGACGGCAGGTAGGACACCCGCTCCGGCGGCAGGGCCACGCGGTCGGCGACCAGGGCGCCGGTGACGCCGGGCACGGGGTCCTCGCGGGCGGCGTAGACGTCCATCACGAGCACCTCGTCCGCCGGGGACAGGGCCCGCGCGAACTCCTCCGCGAACTCCATGGTGCGGCTGTACAGGTGGGGCTGGAACACCACGAGCAGCCGCCCGCCCGCGGCCACCTGCCGGCCGGTGGCCACGGCCGCGGCCACCTTGGCCGGGTTGTGCGCGTAGTCGTCGTAGACCCGCACGCCCGCGGCCTCGCCCCGGGACTCGAAGCGCCGCCGGGTGCCGGTGAAGCCCTCCAGGCCCTCGCGGGCCAGGGCCTCGGGGACCCCGAGGGCCACCGCGGCGCAGTGCGCCGCCGCGGCGTCCAGCACGTTGTGCCACCCGGGCACCCGCAGCCGCACCCGGTGCTCGCCGTCCGCGGCGTGCAGGACGAAGGAGATCCGCCCGCCGGCCGGGACGGGGCGGTCGACGCGCACGTCGGCGTCCAGGGACTCCCCGAAGGTGACCACGCGACCGCCCGCGGCGCGCACCCGCGCGGCCAGGGCCGCGGAGCCGCGGTCGTCGGCGCAGGCCACGAGCGTGCCGCCGGGGCGGACCCGCGCCGCGAAGGCCGCGAAGGCGGCCTCCAGCGCGTCGACCGTGCCGTAGTGGTCGAGGTGGTCGGGCTGGACGTTGGTCACCACCGCGACGTCCGGGGAGTAGACGAGGAAGGAGGAGTCGGACTCGTCCGCCTCGGCCACGAACACGTCGCCGCTGCCGTCGTGGGCGTTGGTGCCCGCGCCGAGCAGGTCGCCGCCGACCGCGAAGGAGGGGTCCCACGCGGCGTGCTGGAGCACCACGGTGAGCATCGACGTGGTGGTGGTCTTGCCGTTGGTGCCCGCCACCGCGACCACGCGGCGCCCGTGCATCACGGCCTGCAGGGCCTGGGAGCGGTGCAGCACGCGCAGCCCCGCCGCGCGGGCGGCCACCAGCTCGGGGTTGGTGTCGCGGATCGCCGAGCCGGCCACGACCGTGCTCACGCCCTCCAGGCGCGCGGCGTCGAAGCCGACCTCCACCCGCCCGCCGAGGGCCCGCAGCGCCGCCAGCACGGGCACGTCCTTGGCGTCGCTGCCGCTGACCGCCACGCCGCGGGCGAGCATCACCCGGGCGATGCCCGACATCCCGACGCCCCCGACGCCGACGAAGTGGACGGCGCCGAGGTCGGCCAGAGCCGGGACGGGCGCGGACAGGTCGAAGCGGGGGCTCACGTCGCCCCATCCTGCCGGGCGCCGGGCGCGCCGGTGGCCGAACCGGCGAGGGGCCGGCCGGCCGCGGCCAGCACCAGGTCGGCCAGCCGCTCGTCGCCGTCGCGGACGCCGGTGCCGGCGGCGGCCAGCGCCATGGCGTCCACGCGGGGGCGGTCGGCCAGCAGGTCGCGCAGCGGCCCGCGCACCCACGCGGGGGTGACGGCGGCGTCGTCCACCAGCAGGCCTCCCCCGGCGGCGACCACGCCCGCGGCGTTCAGCCGCTGCTCGCCGTTGCCGACGGGGAGCGGCACGTAGACCGCGGGCAGCCCGACCGCGGCCAGCTCGCACACCGTCCCCGCGCCCGAGCGGCACAGGGCGAGGTCGGCGGCCGCGTAGGCCAGGTGCATCCGGTCGGTGAACTCCAGGGCGCGGTAGACCGCCCCCTCGGGGAGCCCCTGCGGGCGCACGGGCTTGCCGGCGCCGGTCAGGTGCAGCACCTGCAGCCGCGCGCCGCCGGGGCCGGTCGCCAGCAGGTCGGCCGCGGCCGCCTCCAGCGCGGTGTTGAGGCGCTGGGCGCCCAGCGACCCGCCGAAGACCAGCAGCGTCGTCGCGGCCGGGTCGAGGTCGAAGTGGGCGGCGGCCGCGGCGCGCGAGGCGGCGCGGTCCAGCGCGGTCACCGAGGGGCGCATCGGCATCCCCGTGGTCACCGCGTGCGGCAGCGGGGTGCCCGGGAAGGTCACCGCCACGTGCGGCGTCAGGCGGGCGCCGAGCCGGTTCGCGAGGCCCGGGCGGGCGTTCTGCTCGTGCACGACCACCGGCACGCCCAGGCGCCGGGCGGCCAGGTACGCCGGGGTGGCCACGTAGCCGCCGAGGCCGACCACGACGTCGGCCCCGTGCTCGCCCACCGCGGCGATCGCCTCCTCCGCGGCGCGCACGGCGCGCCCGAGCCGGCCCGGCAGGGCCAGCAGGTCGCCGGAGGGGCGCCGCGGCATCGGCACCCGGGGCACCGTGGCCAGCTCGTAGCCGCGCGCCGGCACCAGGCGCGCCTCCAGGCCCTCGGCGGTGCCGAGCGCGAGGACGGCGGTGGCGGGGTCGCGGCGGCGCAGGCAGTCGGCCAGCGCCAGCAGCGGGGACACGTGCCCGGCGGTGCCGCCGCCCGCCAGCAGCACCGCGAGCGGAGCGCCGTCGCGGCCGGCCGCGCCCGGGCGCCGGGCCCTCACCGCACGCCCCGCGGGAGCGGGACGACTGCCAGCGACCGGCGGACCAGCCCGGGGCGCGCGGCCAGCGCCCGCCGGGCCCCGGGGACGTCGCGGGCGCAGGCCTGGACGACGCCGAGCCCGGCGAGGGTGGCGACCAGCGCCGAGCCGCCCGCGGAGATCAGCGGCAGCGGCACGCCGATGACGGGGAAGAGGCCGAGGACGACGGCGATGTTTAGCGCCGCCTGGCCGAGCACCCACGCCATCACGGCGCCCACGGCGACCTTGGCGAACAGGTTGCGGCTGCGCCGCACCACCCGGGCGCAGGCCCAGGCCAGGACGACGAAGAGGAACAGGACCGTCGCCGCGCCGAGGAGCCCGAGCTCCTCGCCGATGATCGCGAAGATGAAGTCGTTCTGGGCGGCCGGGAGCCACTCCCACTTCTGCCGGCTGCCGCCGAGCCCCAGGCCCGTCCAGCCGCCGGAGGCCAGGGCCCACAGGCCGTGCTGGGACTGGTAGCCCAGCCCCTGGGCGTCGACGTCGCTGGACAGGAACTCCGCCACGCGGCCCATCCGGTAGGAGCTGGTGACGACGAACGCCGCGACCAGGGCAGCGCCCGCGCCGGCGGCCACGGCGAGCAGGCGCAGCGGGACGCCGGCCACGAAGCAGGCCGCGGCCGCGATGACCAGCAGCACCAGCGTGGTCCCCAGGTCGCGCCCGAGCAGGACGAGGCCCACCAGCGGCACGGCACCCACGGCCAACGGGAGCACCCAGCGGGCGGGGCGGTCGAGCACCTTCTGCTTGCCCGCGAGCACGGCCGCGCACCACAGCGCCAGCGCGAGCTTGCCGAACTCCGAGGGCTGGGCGCTCACCCCGGCCACCCGGAACCAGTTGCGGTTGCCGTCGACGTTGACGCCCAGCGGTGAGAAGACCACGGCCTGCAGCGCCACGGCCACGAGCACCAGCAGCGGGGCCAGGCGGCGCCAGGCCGGCACCGGCACGCGGGCGGCCAGGGCCATCGCGGCGAGGCCCACCACGGCGAACTGGGCCTGGCCGACGCCGACGGCGAAGGGCGAGCCGCTGTCGGCCAGCGACTCCACGCTGGAGCTGGACAGCACCATGACCAGGCCCAGGGCGACCAGGAGCACCACCGAGCCCTGCAGCACGTAGTAGGTGGCCGCGGGGGTGTCCCAGCGGGCCAGCCGGCCGGGCAGCGGGCCGCCGAGCGCCGCGTCGCCGAGGGCGAGCACGCGGGCGCCCAGGGGCGGGCGGGCCGGCGGGCGCGGTGGGGTCCCCGGGCGGGCCAGGGTGCGCGCGCCGGCGCCCGCAGCGGTGCGGGACGCCGTCCGGGGCGCCGCTCGCGGGGTGGTGCGGGGTGCCGCCACGTCAGCTCCTCCTCAGGTGGTCGAGCACCGCGGCGGCGAAGGCGTCGCCCCGCTCGGCGTAGGAGGTGAACTGGTCCATCGAGGCGCTGGCGGGGGCCAGCAGCACGGTGTCGCCGACGCCGGCCAGGCCCGCGGCGGCCCGCACGGCGGCGGGCATGACGTCCTCGGGGGCGCCGGCCTGGACCTCCACCACCGGCACGCCGGGGGCGTGGCGGGCCAGGGCCTCGCGCAGGGGGGCGCGGTCGGCGCCGATGAGGACGACGCCGCGCAGGCGCTGGGCGTGGGAGGCCACCAGGTCGTCGTAGCTCGCGCCCTTGGCCAGGCCGCCGGCCACCCACACGGCGCTCTCGACGCCGGCCAGGGAGGCCGCGGCCGCGTGGGGGTTGGTGGCCTTGGAGTCGTCGACCCAGGTGATGCCGCCGGAGCGGGCGACCACGGCGATGCGGTGCGCGCCGGGGGCGGTGGCCCGCAGGCCGGCCTTGACCGCGGCGGGCTGCACGCCGTGGGCGCGGGCGAGGGCGGCTGCGGTGAGAGCGTTGGAGACCGTGTGCGGGGCGAGCACGCCGCCGGCGGCCTCCAGCAGGTCGTCGAGGGTGGCGAGCTCGGCGGCGCTGGTGCGCCGCTGCTCCACGAACGCGCGGTCGGCGAGCACCTCGTCGACCACGCCGAGCATCGACAGCCCCGGCACGCCCAGGGTGGTGCCGACGGCGCGGCAGCCCTCCTGCACGTCAGCGTCGCGGACGAGCCGCTCGGTCACCGGGTCGGCGTCGCTGTAGACGCACGCGACCTCGGTGCCCTCGTACACGCGGCCCTTGTCGGCGGTGTACGCCTCCATCGAGCCGTGCCAGTCGACGTGGTCGGGCGCGATGTTCAGGCAGGCGCTGGCCCGGGGGGCCAGGGAGTGCGACCAGTGCAGCTGGAAGCTGGACAGCTCCACGGCCAGGACGTCGGCCGGCACCGGGTCGAGCACGGCCTCGACCAGCGGGGTGCCGATGTTGCCCGCCGCCGGGGCGCGCAGGCCCGCGGCGCCGAGGATCTCCGAGAGCATCCGCACCGTGGTGGTCTTGCCGTTGGTGCCGGTCACGGTCAGCCAGGGCGCGGCGCCCGGCCCGCGCAGGCGCCAGGCCAGCTCCACCTCGCCCCAGACCGGGACGCCGGCGCGCGCGGCCGCGGCGAGCAGCGGCGCGTCCGGGCGCCAGCCCGGCGAGGTGACGACGAGGTCGGGCGCTGCGCCGGCGACGGCGGGCAGGTCGCCGGCGGCGCCGACGGCCTCGGGGCCGAGCAGCGCGCTGCCGCCGAGGACGTCGAGCAGCTGCGCCCGCTCGCGCTCGGCCGCGCCGTCGCGGGCGTCGACCGCGAGCACGTGCGCGCCCCGCTCGGCCAGCGCGTACGCAGCGGCGGCGCCGCTGACCGCCAGGCCGGCCACGACGACGCGCCGGCCCTCCCAGCGGACGGGGGGAGGAGGTGCCTCAGAGGTCATTGCCGACCAGCCACTCGGAGTAGAAGATGCCCAGCCCCAGCCCGACGAACAGGCTCGCGACGATCCAGAACCGGGTGACGATGGTGACCTCGGCCCAGCCCACGAGCTCGAAGTGGTGCTGCAGCGGGGCCATCCGGAAGACCCGGCGACGGGTGAGCTTGAAGGAGCCGACCTGGATGATCACCGAGAGGGTGATGATCGCGAACAGGCCGCCCAGGACGACGAGCAGCAGCTCGGTGCGGGTGGTGATCGCCAGGCCGGCCAGCGCGCCGCCCAGGGCCAGGGAGCCGGTGTCGCCCATGAAGATCTTCGCGGGCGAGGCGTTCCACCACAGGAAGCCGATGCAGGCGCCCAGCAGGGCGGCCGCGACCACGGCCAGGTCGCGCGGGTCGCGGGTCTCGTAGCAGCGGGCGGTGAACCCGGTGACCCCGCAGCTCTGGTTGGACTGCCACAGGCCGATCAGCAGGTAGGCCCCGGCCACGAAGGCGGTCGCGCCCGTGGCCAGCCCGTCGAGGCCGTCGGTGAGGTTCACGCCGTTGCTCGTGCCGGCGACCATGAGCAGCGCCCAGACCACGAACAGCACCGACCCGACGACCGAGCCGACCTGGAAGAAGTCGACCACGGTGTCGCGGGTGAAGGAGACGGCGGTCGACGCCGGGGTGAAGCCGTTGGCGTCGGGGAACTGCAGGGCCAGCAGCGCGAAGACGATGGCGACGCCGGCCTGCCCGAGCAGCTTGGGGCCCGAGCGCAGGCCGAGGCTGCGCTGCTTGGAGATCTTGGTGAAGTCGTCGACGAAGCCGACCGCGCCGAGCCCGAGCATCAGGCCCAGCACCAGCACGGCCGAGGCGCTGACCGGGTTGAGCGTGGCCAGGTGGGCCACCAGGTAGCCCAGGACGGTCGCGAGGATGAGGACGGCGCCGCCCATCGTGGGCGTGCCGCGCTTGGTGTGGTGGCTGGTCGGGCCGTCGTCGCGGATGAACTGCCCGTAACCGCGGTGGACCAGGAACCGGATGTACAGCGGGGTGCCGAACAGGGACACCAGCAGACCGACCGTCCCGGCCAGCAGGATCGCCCTCACGCCCGGTCCCCCCTCTCCAGCACGGCCCGCGCGTCCTGCGCGTCCGGTCCGGCGCCTGCGCGCGCCGCCCCATCCTGCGGCACGCCGGTCGCGGTCGCGGCCAGGCGGTCGCCGAGGTGGCGCAGCCCCGCGGAGTGGGAGGACTTCACGAGCACGACGTCGCCCGGGCGCAGCTGCTCGTCCAGCAGGGCCTGCGCCGCGTCGGCGTCGGGCACCCACGTGGCCTCCTCGCCCCAGGAGCCCTCCAGCAGCGCGCCGGTGTAGACCGGGCGGGCCCCGTCGCCGACGGCCACGACGCGCGAGACGTCCAGGCGCACGGCCAGGCGGCCCAGCGCGTCGTGCTCGGCGGTCGAGGCCTCCCCCAGCTCCAGCATCTCGCCCAGCACTGCCCAGGTGCGCCCCTGCCCGGAGGCGCTGCGGGACCCGGGCGCCATGGCGACCAGGGCCCGCAGCGCGGCGCGCACGGACTCGGGGTTGGCGTTGTAGGCGTCGTTGACCACGGTCACGCCGTCGGGCCGCTCGGTGACCTCCATGCGCCAGCGGCTCATCGGCGTCGCGGCGCCCAGGGCGGCGGCGACGTCGGCCACGGCCAGGCCGCAGGCGTGCGCGACGCCCGCCGTCGCGAGGGCGTTGAGCACGTGGTGCTCCCCGTGCAGCTGCAGGCGGACCGGCGCGCGCCCGTCCGGGGCGACGAGGGTGAACGCGGCGCGGCCGCGGTCGTCCAGGACGACGTCCTGCGCGCGCACGTCGGCGTCCGGGCCCAGCCCGAAGCGCAGGACCGCGGCCCGCGTGCGCGAGGCCATGGCCGCGACCCGCTCGTCGTCGGCGTTGAGCACCGCGACGCCGCCGTCGGCCGCGGCCGGCAGCGCCTCGACCAGCTCCCCCTTGGCCTGCGCGATCTGCTCGACGCCGCCGAACTCGCCCAGGTGGGCGCTGCCGACGTTGAGGACGGCGCCCACGCGGGGGCCGGTGGTGCGGCACAGCGCGGCGATGTGGCCCACGCCGCGGGCGCCCATCTCCACCACGAGGGCGCGGGTGCCCTCGCCGACCTCGAGCGCCGTCAGCGGCACCCCGAGCTCGTTGTTGAACGACCCCGGCGGCGCCACGGTGGGCCCGGCGGTCGACAGGACGGCCGCGAGGAGGTCCTTGGTGCTGGTCTTGCCCGAGCTGCCGGTCACCGCGACGACGTCCAGGGGCGGCGCCGCGCTGAGGGCGCGGCGGCGGTCGAGGGACTCGCGGGCGAGGTCGGCGAGGGCGTCGAGCACGTCGCCGGGGACCACGACGGCGGGGACGCCGACCTCGCGGGTGGCCAGCACGGCCACCGCGCCGGCGCCCACGGCGGGCAGCGCGAAGTCGTGGCCGTCCACGCGCTCCCCGGCGATGGCCACGAAGAGGACGCCGGGGCCCGCGGCGCGGGAGTCGGTCGCGACGGCGTCCACCACGGCCGCGGGGTCGGCGGAGCCGGTGAGCCGGCCGCCGGTGGCCGCGGCCACCTCACCGAGGGTCAGGGGGATCACGAGGCGCCTCCCGGTCGCTCCAGGGCGGCGAGGGCCTCGCCCAGCACCGCGCGGTCGTCGAAGGGGTGCACCTGGCCGGCGACCTCCTGGCCCTGCTCGTGGCCCTTGCCGGCCACCAGCACCGTCCCGGTCGGGCCCTGCGCGAGCCGGACCGCCAGGGCGAGCGCCTCCCGGCGCCCGGCCACCTCGTGGACCTGCACCTGGTGCGCGGCGGCGCGGGCGCCGTCCAGCACGGCGGCGCGGATGGCGGCGGGCTCCTCGGAGCGGGGGTTGTCGTCGGTGACCACCACGGCGTCGGCGCCCAGGGCCGCGGCGCGGCCCATCGCGGTGCGCTTGCCGGTGTCGCGGTCCCCACCGGCTCCCAGCACGGCCACCAGCCTGCCGGAGGTGCTCGGGCGCAGCGCGGCCAGGGCCGCCGCCACCGCCTCGGGGGTGTGGGCGTAGTCCACGACGCCGCGCGGGGCCCGCGGCGGGCCGGGCACCACCTCCATCCGGCCGGGCACGCCCGGGGCCGCGGCGAGCCCGGCGGCGGCGGTCGCGGCGTCCACCCCGGCCGCGAGCAGGACGGCGAGGGCCAGGGCGGTGTTGGCGACGTTGAAGGTGCCGGGCAGGGGCGTCGACAGCTCCTGCACCAGGCCGCCGGGCCCGTCGAGGGTGAACGCCGAGCCGGGCCGGCCGTCGGCGCGCGGGCGCTCGGAGCCCGGGCGCAGGCGCCAGTCCGCCGGCGTCCCGCCCGTGCTCACGGTGGTCACCGCCAGGCCCCCGGCGGCGGCCTGCGCGGCCAGGCGGCGGCCCCACGCGTCGTCGACCACGACGACGCCGCGACGGGCGCGCTCGGGGGTGAAGAGCGCGGCCTTGGCGGCGAAGTAGTCCTCCATCGTGGGGTGGAAGTCGAGGTGGTCCTGGGAGAGGTTGGTGAACGCGGCGACGTCGAGCACCAGCCCGTCGACGCGGTGGAGGCTCACGGCGTGGCTGGAGACCTCCATCGCGCACGCCCGCACCTGCTCCTCCCGCATGAGGGCGAGCAGCGCGTGCAGCTCCGGCGCCTCCGGCGTGGTGCGCACGCTGGGCAGGGTGCGGCCGGCCACGCGGGTGCAGACGGTGCCGACCAGGCCCGTGCGCCAGCCGGCGGCGGCCAGCGCGGCCTCCACCAGATGGCTGGTCGTCGTCTTGCCGTTGGTGCCGGTGACGCCCAGCAGCAGCAGGTCGGCCGCCGGGTCGCCGTAGACCCGCGCGGAGACCGCGCCCAGGACGGCGCGGGGGTCGGGCACGACCAGCGCCGGCAGCCCGGCCCGCGCGGCGTCCGGCGCCCCGGCCGGGTCGGTGAGGACGGCGAGCGCCCCGGCCGCGGCGGCCTGGGCGGTGAAGCGCGCCCCGTGGGTGTGGGCGCCGGGCAGCGCCGCGTACAGGTCGCCGGGGCGCACCGAGCGGGAGTCCAGCGCGGCTCCGGTCAGCACGAGCGGCCCGGCGTCCGGGACGGGCGCCCCCGCCACCGCGGCCAGCTCGGCGAGGGTGGACCCCGCGACGCGCCGGGGCCGGGGCACCGGACCGGAGGAGGTCCCTGGGCTCGGCACCTGCGCGAGGCTACCGGGCCGGGGGGTCGCACCCGGGGCGGTCCGGGGAGGTCGGGCGCTCACTCGTAGCTCAGGGGCACCAGGTCGGGCTGGGTGGTGGAGGGGGCGACGCCGCGCTGCTGCAGGGCGTAGCCCATGACGTCGGCGAAGACCGGGCCGGCGACCGGGCCTCCGAAGTGGCCGTCCTGGGGGTGCTGGAGCGTCACGGCCAGGATGATCCGGGGGTCCTCGGCGGGGGCCATGCCGATGAAGGAAGCGGTGTACTCCGGCTTGCCGGAGGCCCGGCTGGCCGGGAGGTCCTCCGCGGTGCCGGTCTTGCCGGCGACCCGGTAGCCGGGGACGCTCGCGCTGGCGCCGGTGCCCTCCTCGCCCACGGCGCCCTCGAGCATCCCGATCACCTGGCGGGCGGTGCCCTCGCTGACCACGCGGGTGCCGTCCCCAGGATCGGCGGGGGTGAAGGAGCCGTCGGCGGCGGTCGTGCCGGCGATGACGTGCGGCGGCACGCGCACCCCGCCGTTGGCGAGCGTGGCGTACACCTGCGCCGCCTGGAGCACGTTGACGCCGTATCCCTGGCCGAAGAGCACGTTGTACTCGGTGCGCCCGTCCCACTCGTCGGGCCCGGCGAGGATGCCGGCGGTCTCCCCCGGCATGCCGAGCTGCTCCGAGCCGATGCCGAAGGCGCGCAGGTAGTCGTAGCGCTGCTGCTTGCTCAGCTGCTGGCCGACCATGACCGTGCCGACGTTGGAGGAGGTGCCGAGGACGCCGGCGAAGGTCATCTTCTCCGGCCCGTGGGCGTGGGAGTCGTGGATGGTGCCGGCGCGGGGCACGGGCAGCTCCCCGGGCACGACCATCCGGGTCTCCGGCGTGACGATCCCCTCTTCGATCGCAGCCGCGGCGGTGATCACCTTGCCGGTGGAGCCGGGCTCGATCGTGGTCTCCAGGGCCCGGTTCCCGCGGTCCTCCGGTGCCGTGGCGCCGGGGTCGTTCGGGTCGACCGACCCGGACTCCGCGAGCGCGAGCACCTGGCCGTCGGGGGTGAGGGCGACGACGGTGCCCCACGCGGCGCCCGTCTCGGCCACGCGCTGGGTGATCGCCTGCTGGGCGTACCACTGCAGGTCGCTGTCGATGGTCAGGCGCACGCCCGTGCCGTCCACCGGCGCGGTGTACGTGCTCTCCCCCATCGGGATCCGCTGCCCGTCGTGGCCGCGCTCGTACGTCTCGCGCCCGTCGGAGCCGGTGAGCAGGTCGTGCTCGGCCATCTCCAGGCCGGCCAGCGGGGTGCCGTCCCGGCCGAGGAAGCCGACGAGGTTCCCGGCCACCGGCCCGGCGGGGTACACCCGCTGGCTCGTCTCCTGGCTGTAGATGCCCTTGATGCCCAGGGCCTGCACCTGGCGCCAGACCTGCGGGGTGACCCGCCGGGCGACGTACTCGAAGCGGCTCTTCCCGTCCCAGGTCAGCGAGGCCTCGATCTCGGCGGCGTCCACCCCGACCAGCGGCGCCAGCGCGGCGGCGGCCTCGGCGGGCGTCTGCTCCGGTTCCCACTCCTGCGGCGGGTCCCAGGTGTCGCCGGGGGCGAACAGGCGGGGGTCGACGGTGATGTCGCGCCGCTCGACGCTCTCGGCCAGCACGGCGCCGTTCGCGTCGGTGATCGACCCGCGCACGGCCGGCAGGGTCACCGGCACGAGGCGGTTGCCCAGCGCGGCGGCGGCGAGCTCGGTGGCGTCCAGCGCCTGGACCTGCAGCAGGCGGCCGGTGAACAGGCCCACCACGGCCAGCACCGCGGCCAGCAGGGCCGCCACCCGGCGGTCGGCGCGGCCCGCGCGCGGCGGGCGCGGTCCGGTGCCCCGGGCCGGGGTCCCGCGCGGGGACGGCGGGGACGGCGGGGACGGGCGCGAGCGCGGCGCGGGGCGGGGCGGGGTGCGCGGCGCCGTCCGGGGCGCGGCCCGGGTCGTGCCGCTGGGTGCCTGGGGCACGGGACCTCCGGTCGGGACGGCGGGTGGCAGGGGCGGTGGAGCGGGCGCTACTGGTCGGCGGGCTGGTCGGCGGGCGGGTCGCTGGGCTGGTCCGCGGGCGGGTCGGTGGGCTGCTCGGCGGGCGGGTCGGTGGGCTGCTCGGCGGGCTGGTCGGCCGGCGCCGCGCCCTCGGCCGGCGGCGGGGCGGTGGCCGGGGCGGGCTCGCCGCTGAGGGTGCCGTCGGAGAGCCGCACGACGCCGGGC
>Ga0210040_10002173_pt1 | contig 28060 bp, 9 predicted proteins | sample CryGeyCG12114_NA_FD_185462 | JGI IMG/M metagenome (GOLD analysis project Ga0210040, IMG submission 185462) | Groundwater microbial communities from aquifer - Crystal Geyser CG19_WC_8/21/14_NA (SPAdes) (version 2) | ecosystem: Environmental > Aquatic > Deep subsurface > Groundwater | place: USA... | reverse complement strand
AAAACAATAAAAGAATACAAAAAAATTCTTTCCATCGGATTAATTTGCTTGTTTTAGACTTTTCAGTCAGGCCATCAGAATTGATTCCAGATACGGACTTGCTGGTTTTTACTGACCCCGTTTTTATTTTATTTGTATCACGTTCTTTACAACGTTTACATTTTATTGAGGCAGCTTATGAATGGTGAATAACTAGAATTTTTTTCATCTCGCTCTCACTCAAGTTTCCCTATCTATACAACTGGTAGGCATAGAGCAATAATCGTTTGACTAGTGTGTGTATATTCCACTCCATGCGTAATGACTTTCCACTCTAGGGGCTGCTAAAGTTTTTTGGGGTAATAATGCCAGTGTGATCATCATGGGCGTATCATCCCAGGATGCCGACTGACAAGTATGAAACATTTTGGTCCCCTGTACATTTAAAATTTCAATACATAATGTTTAACTGGGACATTTGGATGACAGCTATGATACTTTCCTTGGCTCCGAGTCTACAGGGGAACGAGTGGAGGAGAGTTGTAAGTACGGCACTCCATGCATACCACCACTCAAAAATGGATCGTTTGAAACTACATTTTTGTATGCAAGTGTCTGTCTAGTCTGTAATATATGCAGTCAGTCAAGTCACCCCTTTCATGTTCATTTTGTCATCATATTCATTCCAGTTCCAGACTACTAACTCATTCGAATGCGTTGCATATGAAATGCACCGATTGTGCATTGCATTATAGAAAATCCTGTGCCCAATATATGCATTCATTTTATTTCCATATGGTTATAAGACTCACAGTCAGAGTTGGAAGGATTATTTCGTGTTTTGGGGAAAAGATACCATGAGCCTCCTTAATGAAAATCTGGATAGGAAATGTATTTTGAATGAAAATCGAACAAAATTAATTAAATGCTGCCATAGTTAGTGTGATTTTGGTGCGATTGTATAACGAAAGTATGAAAATCAATCAATTTGTGTTCTATGACCAGTGGTCATGTTTTTGAATCACGGCGTTGAAATTGTGTAGCTCTATTGTCTTGCTGTAAAATATGAAAAAAACAACGCATAGCAAGTATATTTGTGTTTTAGCGCATTTTAAATAGATTCCGAGTCAAAAAATTAGATTCCGTTAGACGGCTGCTGCATGAATCTTTGTAATAGGTAAAGGTAACAAATATTGGTGTGCAAACAAACACAGGGATTTGTGTATTCAGTGCGTTTCCACAAACACAGAATGAAAATCTGACACTTTAGACACCGTGCAGTTCCCATGTATGGAAATGAGTGTAAGCAAACGATCACTAATTTTATCACCGTCAAAAAGTTGTAACATATGGACAGAAACTGTGTTCCTGTTTGGCAAGTTGACAAAATCTCTCATTGTTTCTTTTCTTATCGAATGGTATAACATCTCGTTATATTTGATGTTTGTTCCTGACTTATCTACAATCTTGGTGTTTCTTCATTTTATCATGTTTTTTTTCTCGTATACTATATATATATGAATCCTTAGTCTGTCTATCAATTGGCTAATCAAACAACTTCTTTTTTGTGCACTCTCAGCCAATCTTTCTGGCAATTACTTGCATTTGCTGTTCAAGGCTGGCACAATTTGAGGTATATTAAATTACCTCATTCCATTAAGTTATTTTATTACTTTGCCAGGCAAGCGTAGCCACATTTTGCATGTACCATGTCTTTTTTAACTTCAACTCATTAATATCGGACACCAATTTCATGGGAACTGAATCTTTTAGTTCCACTAATGCTCATTGATCGATACGCGTATTAATTACTGTCAATCTGACGGGCTTTAATTATTTGCATGGTTTAATCTCCATTAATCTACTGCGTACACTCTAGCCCAAATGAATTTAAACATGATTTTTGCATGTTTGCTAACTGTGGTTTATAACTAACTAACTAACTGCTCTCTTTTTCCAAGCATCTTCTTTTCCCCGAATATCTTGGTACAAATTTTGCGTCAAACGTGGTCTAAGTCTGCACACTAGTACACCCTGACTACTTATGCAATTTTGTTTGAGAGCTGACTGAACCGAGAGCCTCTTTACCATAATAACGTACACCATGTGTGTACTGGATGTACTACACTATAAAGAATAGACTCGCTCATTCTACTGATCCCTACTCATATACATAGACATAATAATAATTTAGTTCTTTCCTAGTACTGTCAGTCAGTCACTGGGGCACGGTGGTATACGAAGAAAGAACTTGAACTGCTGTAAAAGAAAATAATGAAAGAATTGTTCCCATAAATGACTTGGGTATCTTTCATAGCAATCCAATCCAATTGGCTGCACTATATAGAATTGCACATAGTACATGCCATGCATGTATTTACTATCTATTTAAGGAGAAACCTTGCTGCTGATGAAAGTACGAGCTAAATAAAATACTAGTGGTCCCTCCGTCGTTGACATGTTAAAAAATACATATTTGTTTGACAAAGCCAGTTTTCACCCTGAAACAGAACTGATATAGAGACATAGTAGTAGTAGTGCACACGCACGTTCATATGTAATGTACAGTGAAAAATGAAATGGGATGAATAAAACAATTTAGTAGATCATGCAATGAGTGAGGGTTCCCAAATGTGTACCTTATATTAAAATGAGTACAAGACAAAAGGAAATAGGCATGGGATATTTACAGTTGGGAAGGAAGCCTATGGTTATTTCCTATACAGTATGATTATTGCATACCGACTTTTACGCATCCATAACTTTTGAAATTATGAACCTACTTCTCTATGCATGCATAATATGTACGTGGCAATGTACATATATAAATATATAGTGTGTGCATGCTGTACTGTAGTTGGTGACTATATAGATGGTTACTTGTGCAGAGTCTCAACTTTTATATCATGATCGTCTATTTTCCTCTCTGCATGTTCCCACTCTTTTTCTCTCGAGCAGGCTGAGAGAAAGGACCGCACAATGAAAGTAAATATTATTTTATGTTGTCGCCTTTGGCTTATAAGTCGTCTCTCTACACTGATGATGGTTTGCATACAGTGAATTTGGGAAAGCAAGCCATATAGTCAGCATGGTGCACACCATGAACAGAAAAGATAGATATGTTGTCCTTTTTTGGCAATGTTTTCTTTCCATAATGACATTATATGCTTGCTCTACAGCTTGAATACGGGCAATTCATATGGTTCATGCTTGGTGAGCAGAATCTGCCTAGACTTCTAATCGTTTCAGTTAGTTTGCAACCATTTTTTAGTCCATTTTTTTTGCCCATCTCTCCCCTACACGTTTGTTTCAAGCATTCTTTCAAACTTTCTTACTTACTATACTAGTATTCTAACCAAATCCGCAGTAACAGTGAAAGAGAGAGGAGAGAAGGAGAAGAAAAAAATCAAAAATAAATAAATGCATTTTTAGCCGCTTCAAGTTGGAACATCAATTGTGATTTCTTCCACTACATTCAAATCTCATTTATTTTTTGGCTACCATGCACAGCATTAAGTTGAAACTAGGGAAATAAACAATCTCTCTCCTCCATCTATATGTGTGTGTTGTTGTGCATACATAGTGGCGAGCCACATATTTTTTCATTAATTTTAATCATTCCCCATATCCATGTTGGCAGGCTTTGAACATTTATGAGAGCCTGTAAGTAGCTACTGAAGGCAAGAAGAAAATATACAAGACCTTATATAAAGTCATTTGCTCTGAGTCTTTCTATTGAACGCAACACCTGTTCCCAACAGAGAGTATTCCGCTCACTTCCGTCCTCATTTTTATATTACTTAGTTAGTAAGTTACTTGATTTTGCTCGACTCGAACCACCACCTATTCTATATATTTGGACGTTTAGTACGGAACAAATGCATACCCTACTATTATGAATATCAGGCAGTGTGTGGCTAAAATTTTAACTCCACAGCACAATGGTTGAGCAGCTGTTAAAAATGTGAAATCCATTTGAGCCATGCATATACAGTTTCCTTCACCATCATGATATTCTCATTAATTTGGGTGAAAACTACTGACAGATTGTATATGTGTGTGTGTGTGTCGGTAAAGGTGGGCTCGTTTCATCAAGTTATATAGTAGTATGAAAGGCTGATGGTTTCATCTGCTCTGATGTTTAACCAGTGAGCCACCCTATGCTATCACATTGTGTGGACAGAGTGTGTAAGTCTTTGCTTTCCAAAGGAATCATGATTTTATGTGTTGAGGGAGCGTGAATGAGTGGAGTGATTAACTTTTGGTCAGAGAGCTATGTCCATAGCATGTGCTCACGTAGCTAATTGGTTGTTCCCAACAAGGTTAGCTGAGTTCTGTAAAATATGAGGTCTAGGATTTCATCCCAGGCTCCATGGGAATTCCTCCATTATTGATTTGTAAGATATGGGACCACCAGTTATTTAATAAGTGGGGTGATGATCATGGATATACTGTTTTCATCCTAAGGTGTAGTTTTAGTTAATAGTTAGTTAGTATAGCTAGTCTTGATTGGTTTGCACATTTGCCATATGCTATATATATTAAAGGTTGTGTCAAACATTTAAAATTAAAGTAGTTAGTTAGTTAGTATAAGCTTTGTCCAGTCCAGTGTTTGTAAGACTATGTGTGTATTTAGATTGGTAGATCTATATAGATCTTATGTATAAGTAGGATTCATTTGAGGACGATTTTTTTGCAGTAATAAGTCCCATATGTAAAGATTTATTGGGAGCTCTATCATTGTAATGCGTACAAGGTTGAAAGAAGGGACCAGAAAGTGTGTAGATTTGTGGGCAGTATCGCAGTATTGTTCCATATGGAAACTATATGCATACATGTATGTTGGAGCTGAGTACAAGAAAGCATGACTTAAACATGGTGGTGAAAATTTCATTAGCTTGTGATTTATTGTTGATCATGAAGTCCATATATTACTTGTAGCTAATTCCACAATTTGCTTCAAGTTGAATGCACCAGTTTGTGAAAAGTGCGGTTTGATGTAGTATGGTGGCAACGGGAGTGAACAAACTTGGTCTAACTGTATAGTTCACATCTCGCTCGTTCCATGCATACACTGTGTAATATGTAGTGGCTGCCTTTCACAGTATGATTCACTGGCTAGAAAACTTTTTACTTTCTCTTCCTTTCTCTAATTTTTATGCTCCCTAGCTTTCACTTACTTACTTATTGTTAGTTTGGGAAACGCATTCCTGTACTGTGCTCACAGACTTCCAGCGTGGTGTGCATACATACGGACTGGGCTGGGTTGGTGCCGTGCTTTTGTGTGTGGAACGCGATTCAAGTTTTCACGTCATTGCGTGTGGATTTCAATGCCCCCTTTGTGAGTGAAGGATGCAGATGAAATTCATTTGTCTGACCCCATGCACATAAAACTGAATTCCCAATGAGTCAAATAAAGAGAACGTGTGAAAATTTATTTCTATGCTCGCCACGCTTATACTCCAAAGGTTCAGGTATTTAATCTTTAGCAGAAACCTCAAAGTGGTTCTCCATTTCTAACATGGTTTATATTACTTTCATTTCATATCAACAAATTTATATTAGTTGTTATTTCTTGGCGCATTACTGTCCATATGTGTGAATGCGGCAGTCAGTGCATGCAAGATTTCTACGGTGTTTTGAATACTTTACTTGGCCTCACGGGCAAAAGGCTTCCACTATACTTTTACCAACCATTTCAGTAATCAGAACAGTTGATGTGTAAGGGACACTTTTCCGTACGTTTTTTGGTTCACGCCTCTACACATTTAAACCCGGTAATAGCATAGCAATCTATGTTATATTCAATGTTTTTACTATTGCAAACTCTTTTAAAGCAGTGTTAAACGGTGAAACATGAACTGGAAGCAAACTCAAACACTCTTAATTAGACGTTGAAACGCTCAATCCAACTTGTCATCAGGGAAAACAATTGGGAGAATTTTTATAGGCAGTACTTTTCCTAACACACCGCCCATGCAGATGAGATAAGACTGATTGTACGTATTTACTGTGCGTAGCATAAGCACCCATAGCCGTTCTATATGTACAATATCACAGAGTAGCAATCTAGTTAGTTAGTTAGTTACCATTGTGTGAGTAACCAGTACAAACAAGTAGTATGACTCTATTTTCACTTGTAAACTAACTACAGGCGACACAGTGCTCACCCAGCAGACAGTAAGTAAATAAGAAAACCAGCAGAGAAAGCTCCTTCAACACGATTTCATTAATACTTAATTTGAGAGTGAGAGGTCCGCGGAGTTAAACCCGATAGTTTGTTATGCGTTTTAAACATTATTACTAACTAGCTAGCTTAACTGGCGTTGTTAGTTAGTTAGTTATATTCGTGCACTCACACTGTGGCACGCACACTTTGTCTCTGTCTGTGTATTTTGTTGCCAACTTGTCTCATGCTAATTAATACAAGAAGTGTACACAAAGTCTCTCCGGAGCTTGTTCACTCTGGAATAACAAGAGGACGGGTGCACGTAAACTTGTATGAAACTGAGTACCAGTTTCTTTGAATATCAATGAATGTAAACAACACATTTTTGTACGTTTCTCCTTGCTATGGTGATGAAAAATGCACCTTTATTTATATTCCTTCCCTCAGGCTTGTAAACAACAGGAGACTACACTATTATTATATATTTAGGTGGTTGAGAATAGTTTTACTCTAAGTAAGTAAACAGGGAGCATTTCGTACACAATAGTAACTTTTGTGCAAAAATTTTCATCTGAGTATTTATTATTCTTACATTAGATTGTATGTTGTGGGTTAAATAAGAAAGACAAATAGATATTTAACCAATCTGACTGACTGAGAGAGCATACATTATGTGCTGAGGCTCGCTTGTGTGTAAAAACCGAGTATTTCACCTACCAGCTAGTGAGTTAGTTAGTTAGTTAGTTATAGTGACAGCGGTTTTCGTAAACCAGGCTTGGTTACTCTGTGAGCATTATGTATGCAAGTCAAGTGTAGAAATGTTACAAAGAAATTCCGTGATGAGACACCATTATACTGCTGCCCTAGCAATTTACATAACTTTTAGCAGCTAACTAGTATGATTTGAAGGGCATCTTTGACATAGGGAAAGCTTGATTGCCTTCATTCTAGCTAGAACCTTATTTTGCAACACATATCAAGTTAGTATTAGTTAGTAAGTAATGCATTTTGTATTACCTGTCCAAAGTTTTTTTTTCAACAGTGAATTATATTTCAACCGAGATTTTTAGTGTATCTGCAGTTATACTTTATATAGTTGAGCTGTAAGGATGCATTTTTTTGTATTTGTCTATAATAGTTAGTTAGTTGGTTGGGGATAGTTTTAATATGGGAATCAGAACAATGCATTTATAAACACATGGAGAAAGCTTATTGTCAATAAACTTGGTTGGTCTAAAATCTGCAGTCAAATGACTTTCTCTCAAGCTCTTGTACTAATCAAAGTGAAACTTCAAGCCTATACACTCGTTTTGTAGTACTTGATTGCAGAATGTGAATCGTTGGCAGAGATCCAGACGTCTAAATACGTTTGTGTTGGATTTTTTACTTTGTTTTTTGGAAAACTGTTGTTTTTGCCTCTCATTTTGAGAATGTATTCTAGCGAAAGATTGAAGTATTTATTACTTGAGTTTAATTATGAGTAACATGAATTGCTGGATTTCAGCAAAGTAGATATCTATTTTGTTAAAAGATTCCTTTTTTGCTGTAAACATCATCTAATCAAATTAGGCTGCTAATACAAAATGAGTTATGCTGCAATCAATACCCAGTTCTGGTAGACTATGCTACAGAGTTGAAAACTACATTGGATTAAAAAATGCACACGTTTGCCACCATTTGATTATTTTACTTTATCATAGACAAGCACGAAAAATAATTTTTCTTCCTGTGCTTTGTCATCTCATATGAATGATATGCAGAAAGAAGGGAGTTTCCCTTCGTAATATAAATTAACATACTCTGCTTTATATTATAACTGTGCACATAAAAATGATTTCATTTTTTGCACCATTAGGGTTGGCTTATCAAGCAAAAATGTGTACCATTTTAATATTTATGGTTTTATCATTGCTATAAAGCCGTAAAGATTAGCTAACGTGTGCCTTAAAACACTAGGATTCATTACGTAAAGTGATTGCAAAAATTATGGGCCTTTCTATTATCTAATTGTGATAGTACAATACTTTTTGGATCCTCCTTTTATTCAAGTTCTTTCACCTGCACATTAATTTAATTTAAATATTTCTGTTATTAGCTAATAAAAAATGAAAAGTACAACAGATCAAGTTTTTTTTCAATATACAATTTAATTTTACAAGTAACCATTTAAAAGACAGTCAATACCTTAAAGACAAATATTTTAGACTCACACCCATCTTATGTACTATAGACGAAGAATATCGGTAAAAGGAACTGTACTCCTTTAATTTTTCTCTGTTTTGCTCTTGTTGTGCAAAGTAATTGCAAGCTTAGATTCTTAGTCCGTTGGTTAGACTGTGAAAGAAAAAGCAACTAAATATAGCTCACATTCCTTACATTATCCAAGTGAGTGTGCAAGTGAACCTAGAGAGATTCCAGTGAAAGCTCCTCATCGCTCACAGATAAATAGCAAATGTAATTAAGACAAATGACCTTACTCAATTAATTGATTAAACAACGTCTTGCAGTGTAAAGAGTGGATCCATTACTCTTGCCATTGTCTCACAGCCTCCCATAGTCAATATGTTAGTTTCGCATTACTTACTTGTAGCTTTAGGTGGAAAACTTTCTCCCCAAACTTTATATCACACACACAGACGGACTCTGCAGTTTTACCCACGTTGACTGTGACCCAATATTCTTTTCACGTCGTTGAAACAAAACAAATTGTAGTCTTTCCCGATAGTTTGACAGCCTTTGCTCCATAGTTGGCTCACAATTACAAATATTGTTGATGAAATAAATTTTCACAATTAATGTTGTTCAATCATCTACACCAGGACACATTGCGCTTTGGACTTTGTAAACTTTTTCCCTACTATTTTTCTTTCTTGTGCAGCATTTTGGTATGGGCATTACACAAGGTTAAGTGAAAGGAGCCAAGCAGGCGTGGCCCAGCTGACACATTGCATGCAGTCAAATAATTAAATGTACGAATACATTAAGCATAATGAAAAAGGATGATTAGCATGGCTTGTACGTGAGAGGAATGACTGTTGAGCAGCTCCTTTTTTTGAGCTTGGGTTGGAGCATTGGCTTTCAACTTGCATCTCCAACTTGTTTTGGCAACGGAAACTTTTGAAAACAAGAGGAAAGGCACATCCAGCCCTTCCCTTATGATTTGACTTTTACTGTTGAACTCTGCACGCACAAAACTTGCTCAATTTTTGTGTTTTCATCATATAACATTTGAGCCTGCTCACTTTCTTGATTGTTCACATTCGCCTATATTATGTACATGCGTAACGCAGTTCTTTTGTATGAACTTACGCTCGTATATAAGTTATGCGTATGATGGAGCGCACACAAAGGTAGACATTTTACAACAGTATTTACTCTAATATCCGTCACCAGGCCTGTGTCTCTGGCTTTTGTTGGGAGTCTTCACCTCAGGCTGATGAACTCATAACAACACGGCTCTGTTTGTTTTCTTTTCCAAAAGTCAGTTAAGTGCAAAATTATTGACTAGTTTCATCACCATATATATCTCCACCCCCTAGCTCCTTGGCTTACCAAGCGCTTACTAACTAAACGTGTATATAATGACGTTAAAAAGCGTTCACGCTCTTTTCTGTGCCCTACAAGAACGAAATATGTGTATGGGTGTTGGAGCAACTGCCATGAAAGAAAGAAAACAGTGTTTGGCATTAACACACGCAGTTTAGGATGCACGTGCTGTCATAGTGCATTGGAGCTAGCTACTTGTTAGTTAGTGACTTCTAGAGTTAGTCAGTACATTGACTAACTAAATGGCTACAATTGCATGGTGTTCAATATAGCTAACATGCGCGTGCTTATGCGTACACATTGGTCCTTCAAATGGGCAAAGCAGCCCAAAAATGTGCACATGTGTTTATTTTATACCGTTTTATGTACAGTTCTCAACTTTTCTTGTTTACATACCACTTTTTTCATCGACATGTTATTCCAGTCATACTTTGTTACATATTTGTCTTTTACACTGTTTAGACTCTGTTTTTAGCTCGTCTTATAGTGAACTTACTCCGACAACAAAAAATTGCTTGGCATTTAACACGCATAATTATTGGAACTTTCTAGTGACTATACACTTTATTTACGAGCATTAGTGAGATTGTGAGGAGAATAGGAGGATTTTACTACGTGACGACAAACGGGGTGTGGGACAGCGTTTTAATTTCTTATGACAGCTCGTTACTCCAGTTCATACAGAGTGGAAGGACTTGGTTTGTTTCATCATAATAGTTGCCATCATATCTGTTATTAATGATGATGATAACAATGCTAAGTAGCTTTTACGAGCTCTCTTGTGTTCTATCTCGCTTTTCAAGCGACTTGTATGATAGGCGCGCAGTGCATATGCTAACGCATGATTATTCTATATGGCGATTCAATTAGCTGAGCGTAGATATATGGTGTATAGGAGGTAAGAACTCTTATAGTAATGATGTCACTTTAGTTTACTTATTCCGGGTGAATTTGCACAGTAAAAGTATTTTCAAGGGGCAAATACTAAACGTGGAAGATTCTTACCCATAGGGGCTATAGACCTGCATGTCTAAAAAAAGAAGATGAATTATACAAACTAAACTTTTTGTGCTGCACTTTTGTAATGGCCTGGGAAGTCAGAATCAGTGAAGTTTTTGTAAATAGACGAGAAAAATGTGAAACTCTTGTAGTTGCTGCATAATTTAACTTGTCAATTACAAGCATACTTACCCACTAATTGGTTTACCTCCACTCGTTGCTACAAAAGCAAAGCCAAGTCAAAAACAGTAGTTTATGTCACTCCCGTTTACCTTTTTGTATTTGTACTCTTTACTTGCTGAACAAATAATTGGGAAGCTTTCTCCAGACAGAATAGAGCATTTGTTTCTACAAGTACTTATAGCTCTAGGTCTTACAAAAGTTGTATTGGAGCAATTGGACCTTGCAGCTGTGTGTATAATAGTGCTTTGCAGTGGCAATTAACTAAATTTATAAGATGAGAAGGGCAAGTTAACATGATTGAAAATAAAAGCATTTTTTGTTAGTTAGTACCGTTAAGCTTCCAATTAATTTGAATTTAGTGGTAAAAACGCACTCAAATGCATTCGAAAAGCATTGCATTGCTCAAGATCTAAAGTGTGTATCTCAATATGAACATAAGTCCAGTAGAAAAAAATTGGATGAGTATTGCTGAAAAACGTCGGAAGTCCTTTTTCCCTCCGGGGAACAAATATATGAGAATCATAAATCCACAGTCGAATTGCCTTTACCTTTATTAACACATGTGAACCATGAATGGGAAAAGCCATCAGAAAGACTGTAAATACTAGATTGCGTTGTAGAGATGATCGTGGAAAGTGCCTTATTGTGTTCTTCATGGAGAGGTTACGGCGTCATAATCAGTTAATGGGTCATTTCTTCAAGTTTTGATCTGTGAGTGAATAAGTACGTATCTCAAGCTCTACCGAAAAAAACCTCATATAAGGTAGAGAAAAGGGAAAAAAGATTACAGCAATACTTAACTTTTGTGTGGCCCCAAATATCTAACGTTGAGAGAAACTAATATTGTTTCATTCGGTGAGGAATAGCAGGAGCAGTAGGTGGGAGTGCTCATACAACTTTTATACTACATGCACACGTACGATGTAACTAGTATTATGGGACTTACCTTTTACATGGCTCCTTGCTGAGCACTTTTTTTCGCTACACGCTTTATATAGCCAGCAGTTAAGTTCTTATGCTACAGGATATGAGGAAAAAACTAGGTTGAATGAGATTGGTGCTTTGATGCCATAGTTGATAGTCATGTCCACGAACCTACATTAAATGGTATGATGTTCCTCTAAAAATCTATTGACTACTTCCTCTTTTTTTTGCACGGCCTTCTTTACTGTGTACATGATCGTTTAAATGATATTCCTGGATTTTTCATCATTCTAAACATACAGATAGATGCATTATGTTTTTCATTTCTTCCCTTATCACTCAATGGGCATTCCATCTTTTTCAGTTTCCTCTCTGATGTTAGGAGCTTTATAAAAAAATTAGTCTTTGTTTTTGACTGCTTGGTGAGGTCATGAATCCTTTTACGATGTATACTAAAATTATCATGGGAATGGAGACTGCAGTAGGAGTCCATAGTTCAGTTTATGGACTTTCCCTTGCATGACCATTTCAATGAAAGTATTTACTTGGTGCTAGAATAATGTGTAGTTACTCATTGGATGCCACAAAGAAATTAAGTACCAAAGTTGACTGACTATTTTCTGTGCATTTATACAAAGAGTGAGTGGGCCCTCAAATATTCAATTATTGAGTTCCACCTGCCTTCATTTTTCATTGTTTTTGTAATATGTGCACATTCAGTAGTTAGAGTATTGGAGCAACTTCTTCTGTGTTGAGAATTTTTATGATCAAAATTAAAAAATTGGACAAATTATATCGTTTGTTTCAAGTTTTAGGTATACTCATGAAGAAAATATTATATTGTTGCTGTCTGGATAAGAAAAAAAAATGGAGCTAAAAATCCAGTAGGTTATTAAGGGGAGTCTTGCAATACTGTAAATTTTGAGCGAAAATTTAAATAACTTAAGTTGAGATAGGTTTATAGGTTATTAAAGTTATTTTGAGCTTACTGATTAAAGCAAAAAGCTCAACAAATCATCAATTCACTTCGTTAGTCAGTTAGATAGCCTTATTAACGGGTTGGGGCATCTCATTGTTTTTTACCAGACACTTTTCCCAGCAAATGAATCCTCTCCTTCTTCGCCAATGTATTCAGGTGAGATTTTTAATTAGTCATGGAGACTTGAGACTATCAGCATATCAAATGTAAGAGAAAAAAGTTTATCGATAAGAATATAGTTTAGTTAAATGAAACGTTTATTGGAACGTAAAATTCATGGGATGTAGAAAGAAAGTATGAAAATGAGTCTGTAGTAAGTAATAAGCCATCTGATGCACATGCGAAAGAGTAAAATTTCACCTTCAGCTCTACCTTGCCCTGTGGTGATAGTGACAAATTGAGGACAAAAACTTTTTATAAATCTGGTGAAACCTATAAATTTTTCTGGAACGAGTTACACATCGTATCTGGACTTTGAGTGAAACTTTCGCTTTCTCTTAATCAGGAAAGTTTTCTTACTAGTGTCTCACTAATGAAAAATACATGTTGCAGGTCAGTCAAACAAAGTGCCTCTTAGTTAGTTTCATTTCTTTAGAATATTTTACTTTCGAAACACGTTCATCTTTCAGCTCGAGCTCAACAAAACTGGTTATATTCTCTTTGTGGACCGAAATGTAAATGATTTCATGTTTTACCAAGGCTTATGAAAAATCTTGAGTCGTCATACCATTTTCAATAAATAAAATGAACGTGAAATCCCTGTTTTGGGTAAAATGTGCCAGAGAAGCGTGAGTGATTAATTGACTCTATACCTTAGACCTGTCTTGAGTAAATGTAATGAAACTTTAAGGCATTACACGGTTTTTTTTTACACTAGGGTGTAGAACATGACTAATGTTGTACACCTATACTGGCCCCTTTGCATGCATGTCTAGTGAACATGAATTACATATGGTGGTACTCTTCTGGCTCACATTCTCTTATTAATGTGGCAATGCAAAAGACAGACATGGACATAAAAAGGGGGACACGTGTATCCATTTATCATCTTATAGACTTCTCATGCCGTTTTCATGGCTCAAATGGCTCCTTTATTGTGTGGTAATAATAACCATAATCATAATAATGTATGCAGGTAAAGAAGTTATACGTGTTTAACAAATGACTATAATATCTGGGATTCTCTCATGACCCTAACAAGTATGCATACCTGATATTGAATCAAGTCTGTCGGGCTCTTGCATTAGCGTTCAAAGAGTAAAATGGAGAAATGCATGCTTTTAAAAAATAAATCCTACTCAGAGTTCACATTTGACATTTTGTCTTTACGGGAAGAGTTTGCATAAAATTTGTTGCTAAATTGAAGTTGGTTTACTTTTTTTTTGAGCTCAATAGTCCTGACTCCTGTGAAAAGCTCTCATTTTCAAATTTACATAAAGGGTACATTTAGCGAGAAAATTTAATAAAAGGTAATACAATTGGATTGGGTAAAGTAGCTCCCCAATGTAATCATGCTTGCATGTTGATACATGTATGCTGACTGATATAATATTCAAGTCGTGCTATCATTCTCTTTTCCTCATATTTACAATTGTTAAGTAAGTTGGCAACCTTGAGTGGAAGCTTTTCATTTCGTTAATGTTTTGCATGCAAGGCAAGCGTCTGTTTTCCACTCATTGTAATATCATTCTTCCTTCCGAAAATTTTTGGGCTTATCTCAATTGTTTAGTTCTATTCTAAGATCGTTGGGCAACATTAAAGCTAACTAAAAACTTATTCTTGTCTACTAATATTTTTAAATCATAGGAATAGTTCAAAACTGTACCAAAGCATCGTTTTTTTTCAATAATTTCATTCCAGTTATTTACTCCTTTAGTTAGTTAGTTAGTTAGTTAGTTAAAAGCAATCAAACAATAAACAATGCAATAGACGCGTAACAATAACAAACTCATTTGTGTAACCTTCAAACCTCGTTAGATTGAATTGAACTGTGAAGTATATGAGATTAGAACTCATTTGATTAGTTAGTACTACCTGAGAGAGTGTAACTGAATTGGCTGATTGACTCGAAATTCTATTCTGTGCTTTGGAAGCAGCGACACACTATGGTAGTCAGCAAACGAACCCAGAAGTAATCTTTTGTTTTCCTTATTGATAAGATGTGCGTTGCATGATGCATAGCATTGGTGTTAATGGGCCTTGGTTCTCTCTGGTTGGGCTGTGAGTAAGACAAGCCCAAGTTTTGAAGTCTATAGAAGACTCAGAGCCCAACTGACTGACTGACTGAGAGAGAAGGAAGGAAAGTATAGAGAGAAAGCTAAGGGAAAGGAATAGTGGGATGCATGAATGGATGCATGGAGCAGTAAACAATAAGTTTTCACATGACTAGTTAGCTACACTTATCTAACAACTTCATGTGTACCCAAAGTCTGTAAGCTTTGGGAATGATGGCACACTAAAGCTATTGGATATACGATAAGTTGGATATTCGATTCACCCGCAAAATTAATTTCCTTCATATTGGGCTCGCAACATGGTCGTTACTTCATATCTATGTAAGACGTTCTTGTGTGACTCTCACTTTTTCATATGTTTTGACGGTATGGGACTAGGACTGTGGGAGAGGAAAAATGGCTTTTTGTTTGCTGAGAAAGCTGAATATTTGGGGATTTGACAAAACAAATAATAGATTTGAATGGATGAAAAAGAGTGATAAATTCTCATATTTACGGGTGGTGTTATAAGTTTAGCTATAGACATTGTCTTTTTTAGAACACACCAATTGATACGCACAACTCAAAGGATTTGATGGCATAGTGGAATATAAAAGGAGTTGGAACATGTTGGAAAGTTTGATGACAAGGTGGTTTTCCGACGCTCAATATCTCATTGTCTCAGTTTTTGAACTCATTGAGAGTGTGGGAGTTGGCCTTGTGTGAATACGCGAATTTAAATTGTTGTGGACATTACAAAAATACATGTGAGTTGATTGTTGAGAAGGATTACCCATCGTCATTGGAACCAAGTATCAATCGGGGGAAAGAAACGACTCTTGAGTAGTCCTAGGGGCATACATAGATCCGTTACTTTGCTTTCCACATGCTGTGAGTGATGCTCTGTAGACTACGCTGGTATCTAATGTACTGTAAGAACTTAAGCCGCCTTCTCCCCTGTAGAGAAAGTGTGTTGACGCGGTGAGAAATTACTTTTTTCTCGCTTTTATGTATGGAATGGGAGTGTAAATGTGTGTATGTGCAACTCATCTTTTGTCGACCCAAATCTTTCCACAGCCAGCATGAAGAGGAGGCTTCCAACGGGAGCACTCACACACATTATCATGTAACCAACTCCCAGTATTCAAATAATAGACAGGTTCAATATAGTAGAGTATACAAGAAATCAGGCAGAGAGAGAGTGTGTGTGTACGGTAATAATATATATGTAGTCTGCTTGTTTGAACAATAAAAAATTCGCTAATAACACATATCCTTGCAATAAATGAATGCTTACATAGTGCAAAACTGCTATTATTTGTTGGCCACACGCTATAGATAGAGTCGTGATGCGAGAGTTACATTTATTTACCACAACAAGTAATGTGGTGTAGTGGAGCAAGTAGCAATTTCACTCACTTTAATGGCTTGGACCGCCCAAGTAGTTAAAGGAAACGGAACTGGTTTCTCTGCAAAATATTGCCATTTACTCAATGGGGAAATGGTGAAACGCACACCCTTTCCCTGACACCATACTGACGGACTGGAATGGCTAGGGCACTTATGATTATTATTATTAGTACAAAGGCTGTCTGCCTCCAACCAACCCTTGTGTGTGAGCGTGAGTGAAAGCATCAAGTTATGGTGTTCAATGGGAGAGCAGAATAGAATTCATTTGTTGCACAAAGAACGCACTAATACGTCCTTTTGGCACTTGTGCTATAAGAGTTAATGCGGCCATAAAAACTGATGAAGAAAGCTTGATCTGATGGATTCATTTTGAATGAACAGGCTCAAGAAAATCATAAAAGTCGTGTTTCTCATGCCAACAACAAATGTGCTTGTATATCGTTGCGTTAGGTAGTTAGTTAGTTACGTGTTAGTTGTGTGTACGGTATACAATCCCACATGCAATAAGTGGTTTTGTAGGGTTGATCTGTTTTTTCAAGTATGAAGCCCTAATAACTCTACTCACCCACTCAATATGATACAAATTAAGATGTAGGAGGGAAGCCAATTGAAAATAAAAAATTAAGTGCTCCACAGTATTATGAGGAATGGGAAAGACTGAGGAAAACACTAAAACACTAACAAACTGACTGAGGCAAGAAAATGTTGGTTACCAGCATGGCTCCTACAATTCCAATCACTCCCACTAATTTCATGTACAGACACAATTAATAGATAATTGCTGTTTAGCAAGCTATTGAAAGGAGTTGAACCGTTGAGACAAGACGAACAGTTCCATGCTGCCATTAATTAAAGTTAATTGACCAGAAACTAGAGCTGATAAGTTTCCATCAATTGTTTCTTTCTTCAACTGGAGCACCAAGGGAGTCATTTAAGACTGGAAACGAGTTGAGGCAACAAAGTGAGTTGAATGAGTGAATCCAACCATCAAACTTATCATGTCTCTTGTTTTTCGTCCCTCCATGCGGTTTTTTGTTCCCCCGGAATTGTCTTATTTCTCTGGCAGTTTGGTTGGCATTCTCTGTTAGCTCTCGATTCTTGCCTATCAAATATATCATCCGAAATAGCTGAGACAAAAAAAGTCCTCAAATTCAATCATATTCATTCTGAGCAGCCCATTATCATAAACATCCCCTTTTTATGTACCCAGAGTCACATGGACCAATTCTTGGGAGGGGGAGTGAAGAATTTTTATATTTATGAGAAATATGGTTTCCGAATTCCTGACTGAAATCCATGGAAAACTCTCCAAAATCAGTATTCTGAATAAAGAGAAAGCATTTTCCATGCGCTTCCTCTGCACAAAGTAGTGTGACTTGGACAATTCTAAAACAGTAGTGCATAGTGAAGACTGTCATTTCTTCAAGCATTACTTACTATTATTATGATGTGAAAGGAAATGCTTGCGATGATGATGCTGAATCATCCTTTACTATTTCCTCCAGCACCCCAATCCAATGCATACCATTGTAGGGTGGGCTGAGTTCCCGTGAACATCATCACGAGCTCAGTTTCGTTCATTGCGACTAATGGGCTATTGCTCTTTTACATTACCGGACAGGATTTATATCACGTGCTGCTGCTCGTCCCTATCTGCACTCCCAAAGATAATAATTTTGGAACGGAGCTCACCAAATTAGAGAATCAGATGCCTTCCTATTGCTTCTCAAAGTTAAATGCTCTAATGCCTTTCATTTGTTTGAGGATGGAGAAGGGAAGCTCTAAATGATAAAGTGTGTGCACACACACTAACTGTACATGCATACCAATTAAGTAAGCTGATAAATGCTGTGTACAGTGGAAGACACACGCCAAAACTAACCAACTAACTCACGCTTTCAACTTTTCACGCTCTTAACATTTGAATCTTGTCTAACAATAATTTTGAGCTCATTGGTCCTTTCTACGAGAAAATGACTAAAGGTACTGTTGATTATTATTAATTATTGCCAGTGAGTCTTATGTTAACAGTTCCCAGCACAGTAATGTTTATTTGCATGGCATTATATCTTACCATATAATTTTTTTGCCTCAAAATATTAGACTATGTATGCACTCATTTGTTACTTGGCAGTACTTTTGGCATTAGATTGCGTAACAAAGTGACTAATAACTACAAGCATAGTGCGAACAAACGTTGTGTACCAATGTTCATCTAAATTTCTCCAAGTGGCTATGTACACAGTGTAAATTGGGACTAAACCATTAAGTCGCCCATTTAATCAACGCGTATTCGTCTTGTCTTCTCAACAGACTCTCATGAAACTATGGAGGAGTGGATGAGCGTATGCCCATATGCTCCAGGTCTTTTTGGTACTGCTGGAAACGTTTTTTTCCTTTCTTGGGTGCGTATAACTTGTCAAGTCTTTTCCCATACTCGGCACTCTCTCATCGCCAAATGCAAAGGAAGTGCTGACGATGCACTTCAAAATAAATAGGATAGACACATGCACATTGACATGAAGCATCACGTATCTTTTGCCAACATCTTGTGATGCACACACGATCATTTGGGTGGAGCTCTTAGTTAGTTAGTTACATATGGGCAAAAAAAATGGGAGAGGAGAAAACTCATCACTGAAATGAACTTTCATAATGACACGAGTATGCTATACTATGTACTTGGCGTTTGTAGGACGCAAGATCTTTGGTGGTTGGTACATGAATTTAGTATACATAGATTGGAAGTAGTAATGGTATATATGATAGGAAGACACTGCACAAAAGTATGATTCTACTGATTTGGAAGAAAAACCCAACCGTCAGTCTCTCCCTGATTTATGTACTGTCGTTTATATTATGTGTGTGTGTGTGGTGTGCCGATTTATCCCTCAATTTCGTATTGGTAGTTCCATTGGTATGTAATGTGCATGGAACACTATGCATAAAAGGAATGGATGAGTTTGTAGTACGCTGATAAATGAGAGGATCTCATTGAAGAAATTCCCCTTGATTACATGCAGATTAGCTGTCCTTTACAAAATGAGTAAGTGACTACCATGTTCACCATTCTGTAAGACAAATTTTACATGAAAGTGAGCACTAGTGAGAAGAAAAGTCATGTTTTTTTGTGCACCCACAATTTTTTCCCCACTTTTTAAGGCAGGAAATGTCAGGAGGAAAGTATTTGTCTTTTTCTAGGAGACAGTGAAATTCTCTTCTCGTCCCCCAGTCGAAAAAGAATCTTTTTGCCGTTCCAATGCAATATGCTATGAGACCAAGTTGGGAGAGTGGAGAAATAACATAACATGGCCTAAATGAGATTCAAAAGGGATGAGTTAAATTCTCATTTATGCTTCTGTCCCAAGGTTTAGGTGGGGGAGAGAAGACTGTAATTTGTAATGTAGTGGAATTAATGGGATCAATGAAGAGTTAGAGTTGTAGAAGTACTCACATTTAAGAATAGAATAGTAGTAGTATAGTTGTATTGCAGTTAGAAGTTTGGACCACTTTTATAGTCATGGAGGTAGGTAAAGTTTAATTAACTCAAGTCCATATGATGATGACCCATGAAATGAATTGGATTTGTATTAGCTGGTTGCCGGAAATTATTCTCCATGCTCAAAGTGTTCATAGTAGATGGGTTTGAATTGGAGTGCAAATTTGTCAGAAATTGAATCACACAAACTGTCACTTGACTTCCACTCTATTTTTTCTTGTTGCAGCCAGAGTAAGTATTAGCTTTGCCTGAGACCACAGTTCTTATCACTTTCTTCGTAGGGCAGGAAATCATTTCTTGGCTTCATCTGGACACTTGAGTTGGTGTGAATGAACTGTAGTTGATAAAAGAAAATTGCTGGCATGCTTGTGCACGATTTACTGATCTATGATTACCGACATAGGAGCTTCTGCTGTCAGACGATTTAATTTTTTTTCCTCAGGGATTTAGAATCTAGAATTTTTCTAATAATTTACCGATTGGGTAACAGGGTGATGAATAGTGAAAAGAATTGCCTTTCATTCTCCAGTTGCTAGTAATATCAAGAGTTGGCTAAACATTCTCAATGATGAATAAAAATACCATAATAGTTTGATTGCAGAGCGATAAATCTATTTTACTGAACTGAGTTTTTTTTGAAAAGTTTAGTGAAGAGTTTAGCAAAAAAAGGTAGAGAAAGGTACAAAGAAATGCATTATTATTGTTGTGATATCCCACTGTGTGTACAAACAAACTGGCAATGAATATATGTCGGTGTGGTGAATGGGTTTGAGTCAAGTGGATTCACATAGCGAAAGGTTAAATAAAAAAAGTGGTGCGAATCTTGTTGAATTCCCCAACAAAGTAGCAGACACATATATGTAAGGTAAATAGTAGAGGAAACGGTGTACCCTTTTCAATATGAGGTTACGAGGGAAAAAAGTCACGCTCAAAAGCCGTAGATCAATTTCCTGTCTATGTCATGTCACTTTGCTTTGCTTGTGAGACGAGGCTTGTTCCTGCAGACAGTGCTCCAAAATAAGAACCATCAATATTGCGGGCACATTCATACTTGCATACTGTATAAGCGTGTGCAAACATTGTGATTTAGATGCTAACATGTATTTTTCTGTAGCAAATGCTACTCCCACTAGTACCGTTTGTACTCCATAGGAAACATGTATTCTGCATTCGACAAACTCCATGAATATATATATATATACATAGGCAGTGCTTTAGGAGTCACAGAGGAAATAGATTTTCTCATCCTTGTGAAAAGTGGAACACGTTTTACGTTTTAGTACTTCAATGAACCCAGTGCTGAATTTTCAGGTTTACAAAGAAACCCGCTTGATTTATCATGCGCTGAATTCTGTATGGAAATTGGCAATATTATTTCTTAGTTAGTTAGCATTTTGTGTTTATAATCATTCAGTTGCGCATTCAATGAACATTGTATTGTTCCATTAGTTTTCCTATCTTGTACGTCGATATACAAGAATGAATTAAATTTTTTAATACTATTCTGTCCAAGCTTTCTTGTATCATAGTGTAGTAAACTAAACTAATATCTATGTCAAGCAGCGGCATACAATGAGGATTTTTTTCTATATTTTCGGGCTGACAAAACTTGACGCTGCAACTTTGGCTATGTTATATTGCTTCATAATATGCGGCGATCATAGTGGAGAGCTGAAAAAAGAGCACACAAAAGAAGACTGGAGAGAGAGAGGAAAAAGTGGAAGCAGTACATCTTATTTATCTATGTGGCAACAATACGCTCCACACAGACAGCTGTGTCTTTACATATCGCTACTATAAAAATAAAACATTAAAAACTTGTGTGTCTCAAGTTGCACATAACACACAACTTTCATCTCATGCAGTCAGTCAGTGGAGATTTTTACTTTAATTTACAGACGTAGGAGAGAGAGAGAGGAGAAAAGGATGGATGCTTTTTTGAGTTCTTATCTATTTAAATTGAGACCAATGCATCAGAATCAGTTGTCTGATGCAAATAAACATGCTTTGAAATGTCAGATTTACTTATCTGTAGTTGGTGGCTTGGCTGTAGATTGCATTTGTAGTTTATTCCCGATGAAAATTCCTTGTATGCTCCAAAAAACTCAATGATATCAGTTTTGGTATCATTATGGCTCTGTTTTTTTTAACTCATTTTCCTGTTTACCTTCACCAAAGCATAGTTTGAAAGTAAAATCTGACTTTTATGTTTTTCACATTTGGCATAACACTGAGTGAGGGAGAAGAAAGCGCTCGTTTTTTTTTGTGTCTTATAAATTCGCTTTGTTCAATCACAGCCTGGAGAAAGTAAGAATTCCGTTTGTAGAATATCTTTTACCAAAAGATGAAAGGAGAACGCATAAAAGAATTCATGGGGAAGGAATTGGTGACATTATGTGTGTGTACGTAATTTAATAATGATGTTCTTTTGAATCCATTGAATGTTGAAGCTCCTGAAACACGTACACTATTGCACGCACTAAAATCCTGTACGATCCCAATTTCGAAATGCTACTAAGCCTTCAAATGCCAATCAAACCAAGCCAAAGCTAACACTTCTTGCATGTATGGATCTCTATCATCCAGAATGTTGTAAAAACTTCTCGTGTTTTGTCCTAACCAATTGAATAATCACTTGTGGTAAAATTACGGAAAAATTCAATAGCAAAATTTACAATCTTACAAATTAATGAATAGTGATTGAAACCGGCAATTTACTAATTTACGCCATGTTGCTCAAACCATACGCTTTGCCTAATAATTGCCACACACACAATGTTGTTATGGAGAAAACGAGCCGACAATCTGCAACGCAGCACAAACTCTTTCTGTTCAGTAGCTCTGCAAATGATACAAAGGATTTTTTTCTCCCTCACTCACTGGTTTAAACGAGTCGGAAGCACAAGATAAGTGCTTCCTTACGCATAGATATTAGTTTATAGAACTTGGATCCTTTTGAAACAAAGTATACAGCAGACTGCAGTGCTGGACGAAAATGTGTGAAACTATGTTCTTTAAGCTTGGCAATAGTCAGCAGTGGCAGTTTCGTTATTTTCGCAGTCAGTATAGAGTCAAAGAAAAAAAACTGATGGTTTGCAAAACGGACTGTGAAGGGAATAAAAGAAATATCCAACTAAGTTATTAGTCCATATAATAGTCCAACTGTTTGTGTATGTGTGTACTGTGTGTGTGTGTGTGTACGCCTTCTTGAGTATAAAAATGGCCATTACAGTTGTCCTGTAGTGGAAAGCATCCATGAGACTTTTTGTGTCAATGGCTCCTATATAATCCGGGATCCCTCCTTGTAGTAGTGACTTTTATAAACGCGTCAATTTGTCGCTCCACTGTTGTTTCTGTTGTTATTGTGAGTTAAGAAGGATATATTCATTACATGTATGTTTGACTGTGCCAGTGTAAGCAACTCCAAGTCTTTATCGACCACTTGAGTGTTGGATTTATGTACATCATTTTTCTTAAAAAGTGCATTCCCGACTTAGGAAAACAAACAAATGCCATTTTTTTTTGTAGTGAGAGTGGCTGTAGTTAGTTAGTTGGTAAGTATTTTCTTGATAGCAACCAAAGGTGGACAAATTACAGAAGTTTATGGAAGTTTACACAGCTTTTTGGTTGCATATGGCTGTATTGAAAAAAAATGATGGTCAAATAAGGCAGTTGGTTTCTATAGTCAGTGGTTGAAATTGGTGTACAAATGTTGAGGCAAGATTGTAATGAAAACTTGGGGAAACGGGCAAGGCTTCCCTATTTCTCCATTATTGTGTCCCCATTAGTTAACTATTGTGTAATGAAAAAAGACAATACGTAGAATTGCGTGGTCGGCACTGACTGGGTGGGTATCCAAGTAATTGTAGCGCAGGAGAAAGATACGTGTTTTTTCTTCCCTTCCACAGAGATTTTCCATGAATGATTCATTAGGGGATGTATGTAGTAGAGACTTTGCGAAAAGACATCACATCAAGTCGCATTGTTATCTTTTTTCTTCTCGTTTATATTCTTTTAATGGGATCCCAGGAAGGTTTACTACTCTAGCCATGTATGTACTTGAGCTGTGCTTATAGTACAAGGTTGTGCACAGGGTTTGACTCATATCACAAGGTAAGCTTGGTTGGTAGGGAAAGAAACACATGGTTCAATTTCATATGTGGAGATTTTGTACAGCTTATGACGCCTTGCCCTCAAGCAGGGATATTAACGTTGTAGAAAAGTTGAAGTCATTTGACTAGAAATGTCCAAAATTTAGATTTAGTTTTCGAATATCACGAAATGTATACGCATACTTTCACTACAATGCGCACTATGTGTTGATAGGGGAAAATTGGATTTAAGGTTTAGAGTACGAACTCGGGCATGTTACTAGTGTTTCAGGAATTGTATGTGACTTTATCATTGACCAAAGAATACGGACTGTGTAAGGATTTAATATTGCGTGTATGATGTATGTTTTTACTCTCAGAGCAACTAACTAACCAGCTAACTAATGGTTGTGAATGGCTCGTGTTTTGTTATTTTAAGTGGAAATATATTTTATACCCGTAAGTTGCCAAAGAACGTAGGAGGAAAGAATGAGAGGAATTTTGAGCACTTTGAAAAAGTTTGTTAAAGCAAATTGGTTGTTAAGAAATGTTTTTAAAATTACTTGAACAAAGCCGAAAAATGTAATTAACGTGCTCACCTTGTTTCATGTTGCTTATTGCAAATCCTTCCATTGATTCAATTGTAAAAAGGGCTTCACTGCTTTCTCGTGTACCACGAGAGCCTAAAACTTGTGTGCTGCTGTACTCCTATTTATTTATAATTGTATCAACATGCATCGTCTTTGTTGTATCAAAAGCCGCTTTAAAGAACAACCCACGACATCACCAGTTACAAACTGTAATGTAATCATTATCACTCAAAACTCTTGTGGCTCCACGTGAGCTGCTTATATTGTATAAACTGGCTCTAAGAATCCAAGTGTTTGTGTTGGTTTTGGTTTCAATGGAATGCAAAATGGGGAGATCCCTTTATGGCGTCTGAAATCAAACTTGGAGGAATCCATCAATCCGCTCTGAGGCTTAAATTTGCTTCTTGGCCCTAAGTCCTCTTGAGAGACACTTTCCATTTTCTAGCTTCTGCACAAAAATATTTTACCTATTATGCTATAATGTCCATGTGTATGGATTCTATTTTCCCGGGTGCAACTTCTTACTCTCCAACGAATTGAGCTAGTCCAGTCGTGCTTGAAATTCATAATGTGGTGAGCAGAACCTGTCTCCCGTTCTGGGTGCCTATGCTTTTTGATGGTGCAGAGGCGGCATATGAGAGATTCCCTTATCACTGCACTTCCATAGTTTCACCACTCCATACCATACGAGTGGAAGAAGGAATGTAACTGCACAACTAGTTATAACAGCCGTGTATACGAGAGTAGTAAGTAGTACACAAGACTATAAGATTCGTAGTATAACATCTCCTTTGGATCCGCTGGCTGATAGAAATGCTAGCAGTGTATGAGGTTGGGGCCATAGTTTGACTGACTAGCTTTTAAAAGGAGATTGCGAAAAAATGCCGAAGCCTTGAGTTCTCATATAGTATTTTTGCTGGCCAACCGCAATCATAACCATCAGGCTTCCAAATCTAAAAAGAAAAGAATGTGATAAAGGTTTGGAAGGTATTTGTAAGATTTTTGTTTGGACTCTGGGGAGAATTGAGCAGAATGCTTGGAGAGAGAGAGAGATGAGCAAAATGCTAAAGTTAGTTGAAGCTTTTTATTTCGTTGTCAGTGTTCTACTTTTAATGGTGGGAAAGTCTTGTGGTTTTTTTGTGTGTATGGAAATATGCATTTTCCTACCAGATTTAATAGGCTGCAGAAAAAATACAGGGTTTATGTAATATGTTTTTTTTTGCAAGACATTGTGTCGGTTACATAACATACTATGTAGTATATATTTATATGTAATTTGTGGGTTTTAATCTTTTTATTAACCAGCGTATTTTCTCATTTGCAGGAGGAACGATAACACACTACCGGTTATTTACATGAGCTGAGGTGGTTTCTGGGAAGTGAACATGTAAGTGACGATATGAGAAACTATAATTATCACGTATTTGTGTATGCTTGGTTGGTTAGTTTATGGGCAGGGAGAAAGGAAATTGGCCACGATTTTTGCAACCACCGCATTTTCACCTGGTTGACTGGAAAGTTCTATTGATTTCGGTATAGGAAGCATGAAAAGAAACTCACAAGGGATCATAATAGGCTGTGTCAGTATGCAAACTGTTCACTTTAATTTATGAAAAGAAGGATTTCATCATGGGAGTAGATAACTATTCTCTTTTGTGTTCATCTGTCTTTGATAATTCAGGAAAGAATTTTATTGAAAGGAAGCTGAAAGCCGTATCCGGTGCTATCAAGCTATATATAACTAACTAACTTATATACACTCTTTTGATATTACTGTGATAGTCAGCATTATAGAGATCTATCTAACTAAAGCAAGCACTTAGAAGGGTATAAAAATGTCTGCTTTTTTTGCTCCATGCTGTGAATGCAATGCGTTTATTCTAAATCTTATATATTTTCTTTACATGGATTTCAATTTCAATGATGACATTAATGAATCATTGCAATACAGAAATGGTTTGAATGAATTACTGCAAATTTACGTTGGGTAGTATTATACATGTAGTGTATAATAAACTGCTATACGTATTAGATGAGTTTTTGTGAGTAAACTTTTGACTAGACTTAGAGTCATAGCAAGTAAAGGGTTAACATTAAGAAAACTGAATTTTTTTACTTGTGTAAAAAAAAAACATGTTTCAGCATGAGTTGGGCTTCCTTTTTTCTTTTGACGGTTGCATTCTTTTCATTTCGGTCTCTCTATGATATGGGCTGCACTTTCATCGTATTTGTATTTGAGTGAAGAAAAAAGCTTTCTCCCATCAAAACACTCTTTTGGATCAATTTAGTCTCAACTACTAGAATTCATGTAGACTTATTGTGTGTTGGTGCGTCTACACTATGACATATATACAACAGCAGTTGGATAGTTGGTTGCAAAAGTGAAAGTTCTGTACTTTTTTTTACTTCCTGGAGACTTTTCACGTCACTTGATCCACATGCATTTAAGGACGGCGGGTAAGTGGAAAGAAAAAAGAAAATCAAGTTGAATATAAGTTGTTTGGATTTTGACGCTGTATTCTTACCTACTATGTTATTTTACAGGATTGTAAAAACATTTTTTATTAGTGGCATGCTAAACTAAGTTTTGCACTACTTCAGCTCGCTGCAAATCTGAGAGTTTTTTTCAAGGGCCAGTATGTTTTGTCAATATTAAATTGTGGAACAAATTCTTTTCTACTGTATTGTGTTTCACTCCTTTTAAAATGTTTTGTCTACTTGATCTCAAGTTAATCCATGGTCTACTTATTTAGAAAAGTTTTTTTTAACATTTATTGAATTCATTTTACTGGACCACTATAGATGACCAGGTGACTCACACTATTTAGAAACATGAATGTATAGTTTCTTTCTAATTATATTTTGTTCATAATTCTACGAACAATAAAAAGAGATACAATTTTAAAACGTTTTTCTGTGAGCACTATAGTATTGTTATTGGAACTGAATCAAGAAATATCTGCTCGCTACGATTGATAAATCAACAAACGTGCTCAAATTCAATATTTTTTAAATTGCTTATCGGAAAACTTTTAACCAGAAATAAGTAAACATTTACCTTTCGGCACCGGCTAGAAGAAAAAACATGTCTCCTTGTTCCGATTTGAAGATTAAGGATAAATGATATTTGTTAGCTTATAGTTTTCCCCGACTCCAATTATTGCAAAGTAAACAAGTTTTGTAGTTACTTATGGGGAAAGAAGAATCATAACCGAAGATTCCGAAAATCAATTGAGAAAAATGGGTCACCTTCAGCTCATATAATTGTGGAACACGATTGAATCCCAATTCCAATTTTTGAAAAAAATCTACGCTTATATTTACATTGATAGATAGGGTTATATTCTTGGGAAAAAATAAACCTCAGCAAGAGGGTATACCGACGAAGCCTGGTTATAAGGAATTATTTATATTAATATTACAAAAAACCAGTAATAATAATTAGGGGTTTTTATCGTTTTTCGGTAGTCTCATCAGC